>ERZ1029870.91-NODE-91-length-12526-cov-13.679657_pt1 | contig 12526 bp, 15 predicted proteins | sample MGYA00519236_ERZ1029870 | MGnify/ENA primary metagenome ERZ1029870 (study PRJEB33666, sample SAMEA4610924) | skin metagenome | biome: Human-associated habitat; feature: Malodor aspect; material: skin | place: Philippines | collected 2015-08 ... | reverse complement strand
AATGGCCGTTTCGCGGTATTTCGGCCCTCTCCCCCAGCCCCTCTCCCGTAAACGGGAGAGGGGAGCCAAACGCGTACAGCCTTAACTGACTGGCATTAGCCAATCTGGCAGCCTTTTTATTCGGCGAAGAACTCGTGCCTCAGCGCTTTTCTACCTTCGCCCGCAAACCCTGCAGGGTCTGCAGCGGCGCATCGACGACGAAACTGTTTGCCAGCCACGACGGCACGCTGCCGCCCGGCTCAGTATGCGCTTCGTACGTCACTTCCACCTTGCCGTCAGCCAACGGCTTGAGTTGCCACTGACCATCGACGCGTTGCACACGCACGAAATCCCTTTCCGCCGGCAGGCGATCCGGCAGCGCCTTGAGCAACCGGGTGACACTGCCATCAGCATCGGTTCGTGTCGCCACCTGAATCACTGAATCGCGCGCCTTCACCGGCCAGGGCATTTCGAAGCGGGCGTACAGCTCGCTCATATCGCCACCGCCCTTCAGCAGACGCTGCTGCTGACAACTGAAGATCCAGGTGCAGGAACCCTCGACATCCTCCGGCGCAGCCTTCATGGCGGCCAGATCGCCGTTGATCGTCACCACGCCGCGGTAAGCCTTGTATTTCGAGCCCGGAACGTCAGCCAGATAGACGCGGACGCCCTCCTCTTCACGCTCCAACCGCCACTGCCTTTCGTCAGCCTGGACTGCAGTCGCACACAGCTACACAGTCAGAACGGAATAACGCATCATCTTCGAGCGACTCCCAACAGGACTGTTGACGATTCGATACCCAACGGATCAGAGCGGCACAGAGAGTCAGGCAGTGGCCTGCTCCAGCCAACCCAGCAAACGGATGGCACTTTCACGGTCGTCGGCACACACCTCAGCCTCGGCCTTGAAACCCGAGCAGACCGCAGGACGCTCCGGCCGACCAAAGATGGCGCAAAGAAAATCGGCATTGAGGTGAATGCAGCGCACGCCGGCTGGCTTGCCATGGGGCATGCCTGGAATCGGCGAGCTGATCGAAGGTGCGATGCAACAGGCACCGCAACCGGCACGACACTCCATGAAATAACCTCGACGGAAAACGAACGGCGGCGATGCTAATGAGGCATGCGGCATCCGTCGAGGCCTTTGCCGATCAGCGGTTACGCTGCAGACGCGCCACCAGGCTAGAGGTATCCCAGCGCCCGCCGCCCATGCCCTGAACATCGGCATAGAACTGATCGACCAGCGCCGTCACCGGTAGTTGCGCACCATTGCGCCGCGCCTCCTCAAGCAGGATGGCCAAGTCCTTGCGCATCCAGTCCACGGCAAAGCCGAAGTCGAACTCGCCAGCCAGCATGGTCTTGTAGCGATTTTCCATCTGCCAGGACTGCGCCGCGCCCTTGCTGATCACATCGACCACGGCATGCCCGTCGAGCCCGGCGCATTGGGCGAAGTTGAGTGCCTCGGCCAGCCCCTGCACCAGACCGGCGATGCAGATCTGGTTGACCATCTTGGTCAGTTGCCCGCTACCGGCCGGCCCCATCAGGCGCAGCATGCGTGCGTAGCACTGGATGACCGGTTCTGCCGCTGCGTAGGCTTGCTGCTCGCCGCCGACCATCACGGTCAACACGCCATTGACTGCACCGGCCTGGCCGCCGGATACCGGCGCGTCGAGAAAGCCCAGGCCACGCTCGACCGCGACGGCCGCCAGTTCACGCGCCACATCGGCTGAGGCCGTGGTGTGATCGACCAGAATGGCGCCCGGCGCCATGCCAGCGAAGGCGCCCTGCTCGCCGAGAACCACGCTGCGCAGATCATCGTCGTTACCCACGCAGCACATCACCAGCTCAGCGCCCGCGGCTGCTTCACGCGGAGTCGGCGCGCTGCTGCCGGCATATTCCGCCACCCACTGCTCGGCCTTGGCCGGCGAACGGTTATAGACCGTCACCTCATGCCCCTTGCGGGCCAGGTGCCCGGCCATCGGATAACCCATAACGCCCAAGCCGATAAATGCGACCTTTGCCATAACCACCTCCAGCTGACATAGGCCGCTGAGCCTAACGGGCCTGGCGCGATTCATCAAAGTTTTTGCACGACGTGCCGCACCACACTTCGCCATGGAGAAGAACAGCAGCAATCGTCGCAGTGCGACTGCCCCATCACTGATGGTTTGCCCTGACCGCAAAGGCCTTTCATACTGCCAGCCAATCGGCCCCGCGCAGGGCCTTGCGAACGTTCAGGAGCACCAATGGGACATTGGTTGGTCATCGACCTTGAAGCCACGACCGATGAAGGTGGCTGGCCGATGGAAGAAATGGAAATCATCGAAATCGGCGCCAGCCTGGTTGGTGCCGATGGCCATGAGCGCGATCACTTCCAACGCATCGTCAAACCTCAACGCCGCCCATGCCTGACCGACTTCTGTCGTCAGCTCACGCACATCAGTCAGGCTGATATCGACAGCGCCGCGCCGATGCATCAGGTCTGGGCTCAGTTCGAGCGCTGGCTGACGCAACATGCGCCACGGCTGGCAGGTTGGTGCAGTTGGGGCGATTACGACCGCCGGCAACTGGAGCAGGACTGGCGCCAGCATCACCTGAAAAGCTTGCTGGCCGAGGTGCCTCACCTGAATCTGAAGCAGGCTTTCGCCAAGGCCCGCCAACTGCAGCGCCCGGTCGGTCTGCACAGCGCCCTGCAACTGGCCGGCATGCAGTTTCACGGACAGCAGCATCGGGCCCTGGAGGACGCGCGCAATACCGCACGCCTGCTGCCACTGGTGCTTCCACTCAAAGACTGATGACGCAGAAAAGGCGCTTGGGCATACTGGCGCCCCTTTTATGACCACCACTTATGTTCCAACCCATTCCGAGGAATCGCAGATGTTCAAGGTCAACGAGTATTTCGACGGCACCGTCAAATCCATCGGCTTCACCATGGCCGAAGGTCCTGCCACCATCGGCGTGATGGCCCCGGGTGAATATGAGTTCGGCACCAGCCAGCTGGAAGTCATGCATGTCGTCGCCGGTGCCCTGACCGTCAAGCTGCCGGGCAGCGACAGCTGGAACACCTATGAGGCCGGCAGCCAGTTCACCGTCGAGGCCAACAGCAAGTTTCAGCTCAAGGTGGCCGTAGACACCGCCTATCTCTGCGAATATCGCTAAGCCACCCAGCGCCTGAAGAACCGGCCCCAGTGGCCGGTTTTTTCTTGGACCGTCACCAGGACACAGCCCCATGCCACGCTCCGCCCTTCTCGTTCCCATCGCGCTGCTCGTGGTGGCCATGGTCTCGATCCAGAGTGGCGCGTCACTGGCCAAGAACCTGTTCCCCCTGGTGGGCGCGGAAGGCACCACCACCCTGCGTCTGGTGCTCGGGGCCATCATTCTGTCGCTGGTGATGCAGCCCTGGCGCACCAGGCTGGACCTGCGCAAGTGCCAGTCATTGCTCGCCTACGGCCTGGCGCTGGGTGGCATGAACCTGCTGTTCTACATGTCCCTGCAGAGCATCCCGCTGGGCATCGCCGTGGCCCTGGAATTTACCGGCCCATTGGCACTGGCGCTGTTCTCCTCACGCCGTCTGCTGGATTTCGTCTGGGTGGTTCTGGCCATCGTCGGCCTGTGGATGCTCCTGCCAACTGGCGTCACGCAGAACCCCATCGACCCGCTCGGCGCCGCCCTGGCCCTCGGTGCGGGCGTTTGCTGGGCGCTGTACATCATATTCGGCCAGAAAGCCGGCGCCGAGCATGGCCGCCACACCGTCGCGCTGGGTACCTGGGTCGCGGCCTTGCTGGTGTTGCCCATCGGGGTCTGGCACGCCGGTAGCGACCTGCTCAGCCTTGACCTGCTGCCCATTGCCCTCGGCGTCGCGGTACTGTCATCTGCCCTGCCCTACAGCCTGGAAATGGTGGCACTGACGCGCCTGCCAGCGCGTACCTTCAGCGTACTGATGAGCATGGAGCCAGCCGTTGCCGCAATGTGCGGCCTGGCCTTTCTCGGCGAGAAGCTGCTCTGGGGCCAATGGCTGGCCGTCGGCGCGATCATCGTCGCTTCAGCCGGAGCAGCCGCCACTATCAGACCCAAGCGCTAGCTACCGAATTGCAGCTCGGCCAACCGCGCATACAGCGGGTTGCTTTCGATCAGCTCGGCGTGACTGCCGATAGCAGCCAGCCTGCCGTGCTCGATCACCGCAATGCGATCCGCCTGCTTCACCGTGGCCAGACGATGGGCAATCACCAGCGTGGTGCGGCCGGTCATCAGTGACGGCAGCGCCTGCTGGATCAGGTGCTCACTCTCGGCATCCAGCGCACTGGTGGCCTCATCGAGCAGCAGAATCGGCGCATCAGCGAGCAACGCTCGGGCAATGGCCAGGCGCTGACGCTGCCCGCCCGACAGCCCCAGCCCGGCTTCACCGAGATGGGTCTGATAACCTTGCGGCAGACGCTGGATGAACTCATGGGCGTGCGCTGCCCGTGCAGCCGCTTCCACCTCGGCGGGGCTGGCATCCAGACGGCCATAGCGGATGTTGTCTTCGACCGAGCCGAAGAACAGCGCCGGGTTCTGCGACACCAGGGCGAAACTGGCGCGTAACTCACGTGGGTCGAGCTGATCGATCGGCACACCGTCGATAAGGATGCGTCCGCCCTGCGGATCGAAAAAACGCAGCAGCAGGTCGAACAAGGTCGACTTGCCGGCCCCGGACGGTCCGACCAGCGCCAGGGTCTCGCCTGCTGCCACCTGCAGATCGATACCATCGATGGCGTAGCTGTCCGAGCGTGATGGATAGGCGAAGCGTACCGCCTGCAGTTCGATGCGCCCCTGTACCGGCTGCGGCAGATGCTGCGGCTGCTCGGGTGCGACGATGGCATTGCCGGCGCGCAACAGCTCACCGATACGCTCGGCGGCGCCTGCCGCGCGCTGCAGTTCGCCGATCACCTCGCTCAGGGTGCCGAAGGACGAGCCGACGATCAGGCTGTAGAACACGAAAGCCGCCAGCTCACCGCCGGAAATACGCCCGGCGATCACGTCCATGCCACCGACCCAGAGCATCACCCCGACGGCGCCGAGCACCAGCACGATGACCACCGTAATCAGCCAGGCACGCTGAGCGATGCGCTTGCGCGCCACATCGAATGCCGCCTCGGCGGAGTCGCCAAAACGGCGCTTGTCCTCGTCCTGGTGGTTGTAGGCCTGCACCGTCTTGATCTGCCCCAGCACTTCACCCACATAGCTGCCGACGTCGGCCACACGGTCCTGGCTCTGCCGCGACAGCGCCCGCACGCGACGGCCGAACAGCAGGATCGGCGCCACCACCAGTGGCAGCGCGGCCAGTACGATACCGCTGAGTTTGGGGTTGGTGACCACCAGCAGCACGCTACCGCCGATCAGCATGATCAGATTGCGCAGGGCCATGGATAGCGACGAACCGATCACCGACTGCAGCAAGGTGGTATCGGCGGTCAGCCGCGACTGGATCTCCGAGCTGCGATTGCTTTCATAGAAGCCGGGATGCAGCTCGATCAGGTGATCGAACACCCGCCGGCGAATATCGGCCACCACCCGCTCGCCGATCCACGACACCAGGTAGAAGCGCGTGTAGGTGCCAAAGGCCAGCGCCAGCACCAGCACGAAGAACAGCAGCAGGGACTGACGCAGCGCAGCCGGCGATTGCGTCGCCAGGCCCTGATCCACCAGCAGCTTGATGCCCTGGCCCATGGACAGGGTGATGGCTGCCGTGAACATCAGCGCCAGCAGCGCGCCCAGTACCCGGCCGCGATACGGGGCGACGAAGCACCAGGCCAGGCGTATGGCACCGCGCTGACGGGAAGAGAGCATCGAAATCATGGCAGGTCTCAGGTCAGCGGCCGAAGGTGTCGCAGCCGCTGGCGGCAGGAAGTTGAATGTCTGAGTCAGCAGTTGGGGGCAGCGGCGCGCAACCTCAAGCGGCTGCGTCCATTGCCGAGGCAAGCGACGGCTTATGAGCCCGTCTTCGCCAGCTCTGCTGGCGGACGATAATGGCCGGTAATGCGATAGCTGAAGAGGATGTCCTCCTCCTGCGTACCACGGCCGATGTTGTGCAGGATCAGCGGCACACCCGTTGCCGCCCGATGATCGCTGACGATACCGATATGCGTGAGGCCACGGCCCAGATCCCAGGTGACGATATCGCCCGGCCGATACGCCGAAGCCGCCTGGCTAAGCGGCAGCGACCAGCCCTGACGCTTGAACCAGGTCATCAGGTTGGGCACACGGCGGTGGTCGATATTGCTGTCCGGGCGATTCAGCCCCCAATTCTTCGGATAGACGGAGAAGCTGCCGCGCATGTCGCGGTGCACCGCTTCCTGCAAGTCCAGCCCCTGCTGGCGCAGTGCGCGGATCACCACGTCGGTGCAGACCCCGGTGGCCATCGGCACATCACCACCGGGATAGCTCAACTGGCGGTAGGCCGGGTCATAGCTCAGCGTCACACCGATCTGCTGGCGTGCATCGCGCACCAGCTTTTCAGCTTCGATGGCCTGTGCGGCCAGCGCCAGTGACCAGAGCAACAGCAGAATCAGCCCGCGCATCTCGCTCTCCTATCGCGCCAGGGGGTACAGTAACTCTTCCCTGTAACCAGCCCAGACCCGTATGGCATCGGGAAAGGCGTCGTCCAGCGTCACGTCGCCGCTGTCGACCAGTAGCGGCCGGCCATTCAGTGTCGCCAGCTTGCGCTTGGTCGCCACCACACGCAGGCGCTCCAGGCCGACCGCACGCAGCACACGGGGGCTGATCTGCTGGTTGCCACGCCCGATGACATGACCCTGCCCCCCGATGGCGGTGACCAGCAAGTAGGTCGGATGCGCCTCGACCAGGGCGAACAACTCGGCCTCGTTGACGTCACGGGCGATCACCTGGCCGTCCTCGATCACATCGACGCCCAGCAAGGTGGTGTCCAGCCCGAGATTCTGCGCCAGGCCATGCAAGGTCGAACCGGGGCCAAATACATAACGCACACCGGGCTCCCATTCAGCCTCCAGCCAGGCAGCCAGATCAGCCAGCACCAGCTCTTCGGACTCCACGCCGCCCTGCTTGACCGCCTGCACGTAACCGCCCTCCTGCGGCACGCACAACTCGCCGTACCAGCGCGCGGTAACGCGCCCCTCACGCAGGGCATTCTCGTCGATGTCACGCACCTCGCCGCTGGCCAGACGAACCAAACCGCCTTCGACCAGGCGCGCCGTCAGCTCACCGGCCGCTCGCGGGCTGATGGCGTACACCCCGGACTGGATCTTCACCCCCGCCGGAATGCCCAACACCGGCTGCCCGTCCCTGATCACGGCACATACATCACGCGCAGTGCCATCGCCACCGGCAAATAGAATCAGTGCCACACCGGCGTCCTGCAGGTGTTGCACAGCACGACGGGTGTCGTCGGCCGTGCTGGGCTCGTCGCCCAACTGTCCCAGCAGACGATGCTCAAAGCCCATCTGCGCCAACAAATCGCCGCCCATGGCACCGCGATAGGTGACGAACTCAATGCGCTCACGCAGCGCCAACAGTTGCTCCAGCGCCGTGCGCGTACGCTGCGCAGCCTTCGGTTCAACGCCGAGTGCCAGGGCCTGCTCGGCCACGCCGTCGCTGCCCTTGAGTGCAGCCGGGCCACCCAGCCCGGCCAGAGGGTTGATGATCAGACCTATATGAAAACGCGACATGCCTTCCTCAATTACCGGCAGACTGGCATGCAGCCTGCTTGTGCCTGTTCTGCGTTGCCGGCGTGACGGTTTTCCGTACACCTTCACTGTCACCGCACCTTCATCCGGCACCACTAGACTGCGCGCAGAATCGATGAGGAGACAGGCCATGAGCTTGCGCAACACTGCCAATCAGCCGCAACACCTGAACAACCACGCCCGCCCAACGCCGATCGGTGGCTTCATCATCGACGCCCAAGGGCGCGAAGTGCCGATCACCGAAGCGATGATCCAGCAGGCCTGCCAGCTTCTGGAACAAAGCCTGCAGAACCGTCCACAGAAACGCTGAAAAAACTCAGCCGGGCTGCCCGCTCGTGGCAGCCCATCGTTCATCCATCATGGCTCGCGCGGCGCGAGCTTCAGCGACACCGAGTTGATGCAGTAGCGCAAACCGGTCGGACGCGGCCCATCGGGAAAGACGTGGCCCAGGTGCGCATCGCATTTGGCGCATCTGACCTCGATACGCTGCATGCCATGGCTGAAGTCATCCAGCTCACGGATCACCGTCGCACTGAGCGGCTGAAAATAGCTGGGCCAGCCGCAACCGGAATCGTACTTGGCGGCAGAATCGAACAGCGCCTCGCCACAACAGACGCAGTGATAGACGCCCGCCACCTTGCTGTCGTGATATTGCCCGGTAAAAGGCCGTTCGGTGCCGCCCAGGCGGCAGACGTGGAACTGTTCCGGCGACAACACTTCACGCCAGGCATCCAGGGATTTCTCGACTTTATCCACGGACTGCTTCCCTCCTCGTAAAAAAGCCCGACCGACAGCTTTGCCAGGGTCAGGCTGCAACGTATGATTCGTGCCCAGTCTGTCACCCGCCCTGCGGGCTGCCAAGGTTCCGCCAAAGGATACTTTTGCAGCGTGATTCAGCGGGTCATCCACCGAATGGGATTTCTCACATGCAGGTCAGCAAATCGAACAAGCTCGCCAACGTCTGCTACGACATTCGCGGGCCGGTGCTCAAGCACGCCAAGCGTCTGGAGGAGGAAGGCCACCGCATCCTCAAGCTGAACATCGGCAACCCGGCGCCGTTCGGTTTCGAGGCACCGGAAGAAATCCTCCAGGACGTCATCCGCAACCTGCCCACCGCGCAGGGCTACAGCGACTCCAAGGGTCTGTTCAGCGCACGCAAGGCGGTGATGCAATACTACCAGCAGAAGCAGGTCGAAGGCGTCACCATCGAGGACATCTACCTCGGCAATGGCGTCTCCGAGCTGATCGTGATGGCCATGCAGGCGCTGCTCAACAACGGTGACGAGGTGCTGATCCCGGCGCCGGATTATCCGCTGTGGACGGCTGCCGTGGCCCTCTCCGGCGGCAAGCCGGTGCATTACCTGTGCGATGAACAGGCCGGCTGGTTCCCGGATATCGCCGACATGCGTGCCAAGATCACGCCGAACACCAAGGCCCTGGTGCTGATCAACCCGAACAACCCCACCGGCGCGGTGTACTCGCGCGAAGTGCTGCAGGACATCGTCGAACTGGCGCGCCAGCACAACCTGGTGATCTTCTCCGACGAGATCTACGACAAGATCCTCTACGACGAAGCCGTGCACATCAGCACCGCTTCGCTGGCCCCGGACGTGCTCTGCCTGACCTTCAACGGCCTGTCCAAGAGCTACCGCGTGGCCGGTTTCCGCTCCGGCTGGGTGGCCATCTCCGGGCCCAAGCACAAGGCGCAGAGCTATATCGAAGGCCTGGACATCCTGGCCAACATGCGCCTGTGCGCCAACGTGCCGAGCCAGCATGCGATCCAGACTGCGCTGGGCGGCTACCAGAGCATCAACGACCTGGTGCTGCCCAACGGCCGCCTGCTGGAGCAGCGCAACCGCGCCTGGGAGCTGCTCAACGACATTCCCGGGGTCAGCTGCGTCAAACCCATGGGCGCGCTTTACGCCTTCCCGAAGATCGACCCCAAGGTCTGCCCGATCCACAACGATGAGAAGTTCGTCCTCGACCTGCTGCTCTCGGAGAAGCTGCTGATCGTCCAGGGCACCGCCTTCAACTGGCCATGGCCGGATCACTTCCGCGTGGTCACCCTGCCGCGCGTCGACGACCTGGAGCAGGCCATCGGCCGCATCGGCAACTTCCTCAAGGCTTACAGCCAGTAAGCCGACATGGATCTGCAGATCGACGACTTCTACAAGGACGCCGCCAGCGGCCTGCTCATGCTCTATCAGGCCTTCCCGCGCAAGATGGCGCTGTACGTGGAAGACCTGATCGGGCGTGAGGAGCCGGACGAATTCGGCCTGCCCAGCAAGCGCCACCAGGCCTGCCTGGGAGCGCTGCTGTGGCTGGGCGAGGAAGGCTATCTGCGTTTCGAGTCGACCATCGCCTATGACGCGCTGGATCAGGCGGTGCTCAGCGAAAAAGGCTTCATGCGTCTGTCGCGCGGCATTCCCCATGCCCTGCGCGAAGGCGAAGCGCTGCCGCCGAGCGTGCGTCGCGTGCACGCCACCCTGGCCTTTCAGCTGCGTGAAGCACTGGCCCAGCAACATGGAGAACGAATTGCCCGTCTCACCCGTCTGTTGTTCGAAAGCCCGATGGCTACGGCAGGCGACATAGTTTGAAATAGTCGCCAGTTGAAAGCCTGAGGGGCGCGCCCTTATATAGCCCGCATTACTCGTACGTCTTTCCCGTGAGGAGTCCGTTCACACCATGATGCGCATTATGTTGTTCCTGGCCACCAACCTGGCGGTGCTGGTTATCGCCAGCATCACCCTCAAACTGCTGGGGGTTGATCGGTTTACCGGCCAGAACCATGGCAGCCTGCTGATTTTCTGCGCCGTGTTCGGTTTCGCCGGCTCGCTGGTGTCGCTGTTCCTGTCCAAGTGGATGGCGAAGATGAGCACCGGCACGCAGATCATCACCCAGCCGCGCACCCGCCACGAGCAGTGGCTGCTGCAGACCGTCGAGGAGCTGTCGCGCGAAGCCGGGATCAAGATGCCGGAAGTGGGTATCTTCCCGGCCTACGAGTCCAACGCCTTCGCCACCGGCTGGAACAAGAACGACGCACTGGTCGCGGTCAGTCAGGGTCTGCTCGAGCGCTTCTCGCCCGATGAAGTCCGCGCGGTACTGGCTCACGAGATCGGCCACGTCGCCAATGGCGACATGGTCACCCTGGCACTGATCCAGGGTGTGGTGAACACCTTCGTCATGTTCTTCGCGCGCATCTTCGGCAACTTCGTCGACAAGGTGATCCTGAAGAACGAAGACGGCCATGGCATCGGCTACTTCGTCGCGACCATCTTCGCCGAGCTGGTACTGGGTATCCTGGCCAGCATCATCGTCATGTGGTTCTCGCGCAAACGCGAGTACAAGGCTGACGAAGCCGGTGCCCGCCTGGCCGGCACTGGCGCGATGATTGCCGCCCTGCAGCGCCTGCGTGCCGAGCAGGGTGTACCGGTGCAGATGCCCGACAGCCTGACCGCTTTCGGCATCAACGGCGGCCTGAAGAACGGCCTGGCCGGTCTGCTGATGAGCCACCCGCCGCTGGAAGACCGCATCGAAGCGCTGCGCCGTCTGGGCTGACCCTTCGACTGACAAAAAGGCGACCTTCGGGTCGCCTTTTGCATTGGGCTGCCGCTAGCGGCGGATCAGCCGAAAGACGTGCTCATCCACTGCCGTCAGACCGCTGTCAATGAAACGCGGATTGCCCGTCAGCACATCCTTTTCCTCGACCTTGTGCAGCGTCCAGCCATCTGCAAAGTGCTGCTCCACCTCGGTGTCAGCGACCGAGAATGGCGGACCATCCATTTTCGCCTGATCGTAAACCAGCGTAACCAGCAATCCCTGACAGGCAACGGGCACTATCGCCTGCAGATGGGCGACATAACGCTCGCGCATCGGCGGCGGCAGCGCGATCAGGGCCGCCCGGTCATAAAAGGCCTGGCACCCGGCGACATCCGCATGACTCAGGGCGAAGAAATCGCCACACAGAATCTGCAACTCACCCGCCTGATAGACCTTGAACGCCCCGCGCTGTGACACCTGCGGCTGCACATCACGCTCGTTGAAGAAATCCTCCACGGCCCGCTCGGCCAGCTCGACACCAATGACCGGGTGGCCCTGCTCCGCCAGCCAGACCATGTCCAGGCTCTTGCCACACAGCGGCACCAGCACCGCCGCGCCTTTTGCCAGGCCAAGCGCAGACCAGTGACGACGCAGGTAACCGTTGACCTTCTCCTGATGGAAACCGATTTGATTGCGCGCCCAGCGTTCCTGCCAGAAAGCATCGTGCATCTCTTATCCCCTTACCTATACTGAAAAAACACCCCAAAGCTGACGAATTGCCATCATGCTCTCACGTCATTCACTCTGCCTGACAGGCCTACACCTGACGGCCACACCAGCTCTCTGCGCAGAAGAAAAGTCTACCGTACGCCTCGACACCAGCCTCGAGGAGCCGTACCAGGTAGCGGTCGATGGCGAATTGGCCGGTCAGTCGGTCACGGTTCTCGAATGCATCTTCGAGCATTTGCAGCAACCCTATCGCATCCAGCTCACATCAGTGAGCCGAGCGCGGCAGAGTGTCAGCCGACATATCGCCGATGGTTTCTTCAGCTCCGCCCCAGACAGCCAGGTCGACGGCTATGCCCAGTTATCCGCCCCCCCCCTGCTGATGGAGAAGTGGTATTGGTACGCCTATGATCCCTTGGTCCTCACCAAACCCATATGGGATCACGAGCTGCGCATCGGCAGCGTGCTGGGAAGCAACAGCATGACCTGGCTGGGCTCGCATACCCGCTGCTTCGCCTTCCTCGGCGGCGTGCCGGAGATCGTGGTGCCGGACAACCTGCGAAGCGCGGTGAGTAAGAGCC
>ERZ1029870.88-NODE-88-length-12813-cov-6.092334_pt1 | contig 12813 bp, 6 predicted proteins | sample MGYA00519236_ERZ1029870 | MGnify/ENA primary metagenome ERZ1029870 (study PRJEB33666, sample SAMEA4610924) | skin metagenome | biome: Human-associated habitat; feature: Malodor aspect; material: skin | place: Philippines | collected 2015-08 ... | reverse complement strand
AAACCACCATGGACCCGGAAGTGCGCCGCATGCTCAAGGTGACCATCGAGGACGCCATCGCTGCCGACCAGATCTTCAATACCCTGATGGGCGACGCCGTGGAGCCGCGCCGCGACTTCATCGAGTCCAACGCCCTGGCGGTGTCTAATCTGGATTTCTGATGGTTGGAGGTCGTTGAAGTTAATCGGCATTTTCTCCAAAGTTAGCCGACATCTGCAAAGTTAACCGGCAACGGCTAGCTGACCTGAAACCCCGCAGTCTCTGGGCTTGCGGGGTTTTTATTTGTGTCGATGCGAGTACATCGGTGCAGGTCAAACAGAGAAAAAAGCGGATTTTTGGTGCGCGCGTTTCGGCGCCATTTGCACTGTTAGCCCTGTTAATATCTCCAGCAATTGGGATGTGCGTGCATCGGCCAAGGACGAACAGGATCAAAGAATGCTCAAGCTCGAAGACATCAAGAAAGACGCACAGGTTAGGGGGATCCAGGCGGATGAGATCGTGCGTGTCGTCACGGTCGAGCCTGTTGGCGACAATGCCATTACCGTCTACTTCAAGGACAGCCAGGGGCGCCTAGGCGAGCAAATGCTGTTCCGCTCGGACGAGGTGCGCCTAGAGCTTGCTCAGGCTGGCAGGCCTTGGTCATTTGATGCTCCGGGTGCTGACTTTAAGCTTGGGTTGGAGGCCTACCGGATCAATCTGGCTCACCTGTTCGATCCGATGATGGCTGTGCACACGTCCAACGTAGATCCTCTCCCCCATCAGATTTCTGCTGTTTATGAGTCCATGCTGCCTCGCCAGCCGCTTCGTTTTGTCCTGGCTGACGATCCTGGCGCAGGCAAGACCATCATGGCTGGACTGCTGATCCGCGAACTACTGATGCGTTCGGATGCCAAGCGAATTCTGGTGGTGTCACCTGGCTCCCTGACCGAGCAGTGGCAGGATGAATTGCTGGAAAAATTCGGCGTGAAGTTCGAAGTCTTCAGTCGTGAGAAACAAGAGCAATGCGCCTCGGGTAACTACTTCGAGGAGACCAATCTGCTGATCGCACGCCTCGATCAATTGTCCCGCAGCGAGGAGTTCCAGCAGAAGCTCAAGAACACTGAGTGGGATCTGATCATCGTCGACGAGGCCCACAAGCTCTCCGCCAACTACTTCGGTAGCAAGGTGAATAAGACCAAGCGCTTCGAACTAGGCGAGCTGCTCGGTTCCATCACCCGTCACTTCCTGTTGATGACCGCCACACCGCACAACGGTAAGGAAGAGGACTTTCAGATCTGGCTTTCGCTGCTGGATGGAGACCGCTTCTACGGCAAATTCCGTGAGGGGGCGCATAAGGTCGATGTCTCCGACATGATGCGCCGTATGGTGAAAGAGGAGTTGCTGAAGTTCGATGGCACTCCCCTCTTCCCCGAGCGCCGTGCCTATACGGCCAACTACGAGCTGTCTGACCTTGAGGCCGCGCTGTACCACGAAGTCACCGAGTACGTGCGCAACGAAATGAATCGGGCTGACCAGCTCGATGGGAAGCGCAAGGGCACCGTAGGCTTCGCCCTGACGCAGCTTCAGCGCCGTCTTGCCTCCAGTCCTGAAGCGATCTACCAGTCGCTCCAGCGGCGTCGTAAACGCATGGAAAATCGCCTGGAAGAGACCAAGCTGCTGGCTCGTGGCCAGGGAGTGGCCAGCACGCTGGGCGAATACCATGTGAAGAAGCAGATTGAGCTTCCCGATAGCTTCGACGAGTTGGACGAGGAGCTCAGTGCCGATGAGTACGAGCTGTATTCGGAGCAGGTCGTAGACCAGGCCACTGCTGCGGAAACCATTCCTGAGCTTGAGGCTGAGATCTGGTCACTGAAGGCTCTGGAAGCGAAGGCGCTTTCGGTGGTTCAGTCGGGCAAGGACAAGAAGTGGGAGCAGCTCTCCTGCTTGTTGCAGGACACGCCTGAGATGTTCACCAGCAGTGGTAGCCGCCGCAAGCTGATCATCTTCACCGAGCACCGCGATACCCTGAATTACCTGGTTGCTCGAATTGGGAACATGCTGGGCAAGCCCGAGGCTGTCGTGACCATCCATGGCGGCACCAACCGCGATGAACGGCGCAAGATTCAGGAGGAATTCCGCAACAACCCCAATGTCCTGGTGCTGATTGCCACCGATGCAGCGGGTGAAGGCGTGAACTTGCAGAACGCCAACCTGATGGTCAATTACGACCTCCCTTGGAACCCGAATCGTCTTGAACAGCGCTTTGGTCGTATCCACCGCATTGGCCAGACAGAGGTCTGCCACTTGTGGAACATCGTTGCCAATGAGACCCGAGAAGGGGAAGTGTTCCAGAAGCTTTTCGAGAAGCTGGAAATCGAGAAGCAGGCCCTAGGCGGCAAAGTCTTCGATGTACTGGGTGAGGCCTTTGACAATATCTCGCTCAAGGATCTGTTGATTGAAGCCATCCGCTACGGTGATGCGCCGGAGACCCGTGCCAAGCTTACCCAGGTCATTGATGGGGCCTTGGATACCGACCACTTGAAGGAAATCCTGCGTCGCAACGCTTTGGTCGAGCAGCACATGAGCCTGGCTGACCTCTACGCAGTGAAGGAGGAAATGGAAAAGGCCGAGGCCCGCAAGCTTCAGCCCTACTTCATTCGCGCCTTCTTCACCGAAGCTTTCTCCTCGCTGGGTGGTGAAATGCGCCCTCGTGAGTCCGGTCGCTATGAGATCCGCCATGTGCCGGCATGCCTACGTGAACGGGATCGTGTGATCGGCGAGAGCCGTACGCCCGTGTTGAAGCAGTACGAGCGAATCTGCTTTGAAAAGCAGCATGTACGGCTGCATGGCAAACCCATGGCCGATCTGATTCACCCTGGTCATCCGTTGATGATGGCCAGCACCGACCTGATCCTCTCGGCACATCGCAGCAAGCTCAAGCAAGGCGCGATTCTCGTTGACCCCAATGACGACGGCGTTCAACCCAAGGTGCTGTTCATGATTGACCACAGTGTTCGGGAGAACCTGTCTCAGAACACTACTCATGCCAAAACCGTTTCCCGCCGTTTGCAGTTTGTCGAGATCGATCAACATGGCAACACCATCAACGCTGGCTGGGCACCTCACCTAGACCTGCTACCCATCGAGAGCGCGGATCGCCAGTTGATTGGTGATGTGTTGTCAGCTCCATGGATTACCCAAAATCTTGAAGCTTTGGCCCTGCATCATGCTTCCGAACATTTGGTTCCGGAGCATTACCAAGAGGTTAAGGTTCGACTTGAGCGCCAGGCAGACAAGATTCTCGGGGCAGTGAATGAGCGCCTGGTGAAGGAGATCAACTACTGGTCGGATCGCTTTATCAAGCTCAGCGAGGATGTCGGCGCGGGTAAACAGCCGCGCATGCAGCCAGAAAATGCCCGTCGCCGTGTAGATGAACTTACGGCTCGCCTCAGCCAGCGTAAGAGTGAGTTGGAGGCGATGAAGAATGTGGTATCGAGCACCCCAGTTGTCCTGGGCGGTGCTCTGGTTATTCCAGCAGGGTTGCTGGCACAGCGTAAAGGCGAAACCACCTTCTGTGCCGACGCCGAAGCCCGTTCGCGCATTGAATGGGCAGCAATGAACGCAGTCATTGCTGCTGAGAAGGCCATGGGCCATGAGATTTTTGATGTGTCGGCACAGAAGTGCGGCTGGGATATCACGGCCCGTCCACCTATAGGGCCGGACAATGCCCTGCGCGATGATCGTCATATCGAGGTCAAGGGGCGCGCCAAGGGGGCCACTACCGTCACAGTGACCAAAAACGAGATCTTCTCCAGCTTCAACCAGGGCGAGAAATTCATCCTAGCCATCGTGCTGGTGGACGGTGATCAGGTCGATGGCCCCTACTACATCAAGCACCCGTTCAAGACTGAGCCTGAGTTCGGGGTAGCCAGCGTCAACTACGATCTGCAAGAGCTGCTTGGCCGCGCCATTCAACCAGAGGCCAGCCTTTGAGCAGCAGCAATTTTTCACAGCGCACAAAGAGAGACGCCCCAGAGCTTTCGCTACCGGGGCGTCGGGCCAGCGATGCTATCGCTGGCGGGGTTAGTGCGCCGATTATGGTAACGCGTGACCTGGCTGTCAAGCGAACCACTGGCTTGGGAGCCTAGTAATGCAGCGTGTTATTGCCTATGTGGACGGCTTCAATCTTTACTTTGGGTTGAAGGATAGTCAGTTCAAGAAGTACTACTGGCTTGATTTGCCAGCCATGGCAGCTGCTCTGCTCAGGCCAGACCAGCAGCTGGTTGCAACGCACTATTTCACGGCCCGTATTCGGACAAACGGTCGCAATGCAGATGATGCCAAGCGCCAGACGACCTACATCGATGCGTTGGCTGCGCAACCCAATTTGACCGTTCACGAAGGCCATTACCTGGAGAAAACCCAGCGCTGCAAAAGCTGTGGGGCTTCCTGGAAGGTATACGAAGAGAAAATGACCGACGTGAACATCGCCGCAGAGATGCTCGCAGATGCCTACGAAGATCGCTTCGATACTGCCTTTGTTATCTCTGGCGACAGCGATCTGACTACACCTATCCAGCAGGTACGCAAGCGCTTCCCGAACAAGCGGTTGATTGTGGTCTTCCCACCCAATCGCCAATCCGCACAGCTCAAAAAAGCAGCCAATGGTTACCTCTCCATTGGTGAAGACAAGCTACGTCAAAACCAATTGCCAAATACCGTGATGACTTCCAGTGGCTTTGCCCTGCATCGCCCAACCCACTGGAAATAAGGAATTTTCGATGTATCCCATTAAAACCCCCAAGAAGCTGATTGAGGTGGCCCTGCCACTTGATGCCATCAATGCGGCTGCGGCTCGTGAAAAATCTATCCGACATGGTCACCCAAGCACCCTGCACCTGTGGTGGGCGCGTCGGCCCTTGGCCGCAGCACGTGCAGTGATTTTTGCACAGATGGTCAATGACCCTGGCTTTGAACGTCATCTAGGCCGTGGGGTAAACAAGGAAAAGGCCGCTGCTGAACGCGAGCGTCTATTCAAGATCATCGAAGAGTTGGTGCAGTGGGAGAACACCAATAACGAGGAGGTTTTGGAACGAGCGCGGGCTGAAATCTGGAAGAGTTGGCGCGAGACTTGTGAACTCAACAAGGGCCATCCGCGGGCTGCTGAGTTGTTCAATCCTGAAAAGCTGCCTGGCTTTCATGACCCCTTTGCCGGTGGCGGTGCATTGCCGCTTGAGGCCCAGCGGCTGGGCCTGGAAAGCTACGCGTCCGACCTTAACCCGGTGGCGGTAACCATCAATAAGGCGATGATCGAAATACCGCCGAAGTTTGCTGGTCGTGTGCCGGTCGGCCCGGAAATCGATGCCGACAAGGGCAGCAAGAAACGCGCAACCCGCGATGCTTTCGAGGACTGGTCGGGCGCCAAGGGACTTGCCGAGGATGTGCGTCGCTATGGGGCCTGGATGCGCGAACAGGCCCAGCAGCGAATAGGCCATCTTTATCCGCAGATTGAGGTTACCGCAGAAATGGTAGCTGAGCGTCAGGATCTAAAACCCTATCAGGGTGAAAAGCTTACGGTAATCGCCTGGCTATGGGCGCGTACGGTAAAGAGCCCTAATCCGGCATTCAGTCATGTTGAGGTACCTCTCGTTTCATCTTTCATATTGTCTAGCAAAGTTGGTAAGGGAGCCTATGTTGAGCCGGTGGTCGAGGGTGATAGTTACCGGTTTACCGTAAAACTAGGGGAGCCACCGATAGCTGCGAAAGATGGCACTAAAATTGCCCGTGGTGCTTTCCGCTGTTTGCTCTCAAATACACCGATAAAGTACGAATATATAGATGATGAAGCCAATGCGGGACGTATGGCTGCGCGTCTGATGACTATAGTGGCTGAAGGCACCCGAGGTCGGGTTTACCTGACACCGACGAAAGAGCAAGAAGCTATCGCTCTTCGAGTGCAGCCTGAATGGAAGCCAGAGACCCCCTGCCGAGGTACCTTCGCAAGTAATGCGCAAGGTAGAATTTATGGTTTCAAGGTTTTTGGTGACTATTTTACTTCTCGTCAGTTAATTGCTCTTACGACTTTCTCAGATCTTGTGCAGGCGGCTACAGCACGAGTGCACGCAGATGCTGTGGCCGCTGGTATGGCTGATAACGGATTAGGGCTGGATCAGGGGGGGACGGGTGCTACGGCATATTCACAGGCAGTTGGTGTCTATTTAGCCTTTGCTATTGGCCGAACTGCTGATCGTGGATCAACTATTTGCTCCTGGGATAGCAGTCCCAAGATGGAGGCGCTTCGTAATACGTATGGCCGTCAGGGAATTCCTATGACTTGGGATTTTGCTGAAGGCAATCCGTTTTCAGACTCCAGCGGTAACTGGACATTCAATATCGAATGGGGCGTCAAAGCTGTACAACTGTTTCCGGCAATTCAAAGTGGCAACGTTTCGCAGCAGGATGCTCAGACTCAGAAGATTAGCCAAAACAAGCTGATCTCAACCGATCCTCCGTACTATGACAATATCGGCTATGCCGATTTATCCGACTTTTTTTATGTCTGGCTGCGGCGTTCGCTAAGGCCGATCTTCCCTAGCCTTTATGCCACCTTAGCGGTGCCTAAGGCCGAGGAGCTGGTGGCTACTCCATATCGGCACGGGAGCAAAGACAAGGCAGAATCCTTTTTTCTCCATGGTATGACCGCTGCCATGCATAACCTTGCCGAGCTCGCACATCCGGCTTTCCCAGTCACAATCTACTATGCCTTCAAGCAGGCGGAGACTAAGGCTGAATCCGGAACTTCCAGCACCGGCTGGGAAACGTTCCTTGCGGCTGTGCTTAAAGCAGGCTTTGCCCTCACTGGCACCTGGCCGATGCGAACCGAGCTGAGCAACCGCATGATCAGTTCTGGCACCAACGCGCTGGCCTCCAGCATCGTACTGGTCTGCCGGCCTCGTGCTACAGATGCACCAACTATTTCTCGTCGCGATTTTATCCGTGAACTTAATACCACCCTGCCGGATGCCCTGGCCGACATGACCCGTGGCGGCATCAACTCACCGGTTGCTCCAGTGGATCTGTCCCAGGCCATTATTGGCCCTGGTATGGAGGTATTCAGCAAGTACAGCGCAGTGATTGAGGCCAACGGTAAGCCGATGAGCGTGCGGACGGCGCTGCAACTGATCAACCGCTTTATCGGCGAGGATGACTTCGATCATGACACCCAATTCTGCCTAGCCTGGTTCGAGCAGCATGGCTGGGCCGAAGGTAAGTATGGTGATGCCGACGTTCTGGCTCGGGCTAAGGGCACCAGCGTTGGTGGGTTGATCGAAGCTGGTGTAGTGGACAGTGCGGGGGGCGATTTACGACTACTGAAGTGGGCTGAAATGCCTCGGGACTGGGCTCCGGAGAACGATAGCCGCCTGGCTGTGTGGGAAGGTCTTCATCAGCTGATCCGCGCCCTAAACCAGGATGGCGAATCCGCTGCGGGTGCTCTGCTGGCCCGTATGCCCGATAAGACGGCCAGCCTGAACGCGCTGATGTACCGTCTATACACCTTGTGCGAGCGTCAGGGCTGGGCCGAAGAGGCCCGCGCTTACAATGAACTCCAAGGTGCTTGGGCAGGCATCGAGCTGGCCTCCCAAGAAATTGGTCATTCGAATACGCAAGTGCAAATGGATATCTGATCAAGGAAGTAACGAATGCAGAACCGGAAGCTGTCGATCCGCAAAATCGTTTCCTATCTGAATGATGCTGAATCGGAGGGTGGTGGCTTCTGGCTGCCCAATATTCAGCGTCCTTTCGTATGGAGCGAGGAACAGATCAGTCGCCTGTTTGACTCCATCATGCGTGAGTACCCGATCAGCACCCTGCTGGTTTGGAAGACCCGTGAAGAGGTCAAACACCGCAAGTTCATCGACAACTACCATCGCGATATCAAGCTGACCGATTACCGGGTGCCGGACAACACTCGCTCGAAGATGATGGTGCTCGATGGTCAGCAGCGCCTGCAAAGCCTGTTTATCGGCTTGAAAGGCAGCTACAGCGGGCGTGAGTTGTACTTCGATGTGCTCAGCGGGGGTGACATGGCCGCTCCCGAGGACATTCGTTACCGTTTCGCTTTCAAGGAAAAGGGTTCCGCCAGTTGGCCCTGGGTGCGCTTCAAGGACATGGTGTTCATCAACAACAAGCTCGATCTCCAGATCGCCCAAGAGCTTGCCAAGCTGGCCCCAGGTGAGCTTTCGGCAGATGAGCAGATGACCTTGCAGCTGAACGTAGGGCGTGTGCGCAAGGAGTTCGTCAACGACGACAACATCACCTTCCAGGAGCTCGACGGGATTGATAACCCGGATGCTTATCGGGTGGATGACATTGTCGAAATTTTTATCCGAGCCAACTCAGGTGGCACCAAGCTTGGGAAGTCGGATCTACTGTTCTCCCTGCTGACCTCCAGCTGGGATGAAGCCGATGGTGAAATCGAAGCATTGCTGGAAGACCTGAACCAGGGCGGCTTTGACTTTGATCGTGACTTCGTCCTCAAGTGCTGCCTGACCGTCCTGAACAAAGGCGCCCGCTATGAGGTGGAGAAGTTCCGGGATGGTAAGACCAAGGAAGAGATTATTGCCCAGTGGCAGCTGATCGCCGATGCCATTAAGGACGTGCGGGACTTGGTGGTCAGCAAGACGTATATCCGCAGCGACAAGGCCCTGCCCTCCTACCTGGCACTCATTCCGCTGATCTATTTCCGTTATCAGTATCCTGCGCAGTTCAAGGCCAAGACAGGTCTGGCTGAGTACTTGTTGCGTTCACTGGTGAGTGGCGCCTTTGGTGGCAACCCTGACCAGCTGATCGACAAGCTCGTGCGCAATATCCAAGAGCACGAAGATTTTGTAGTCAGCGAAGTCTTTGGCGTGATTCGTGCCGATGGCCGCAGCCTGGAGATCACGCCGGAAGTCATCTTCAACCAGTACTATGGTTCCCGCTCGATCCACCTGTTCTTCAACCTGTGGTATCGCGACTTCAATTACTCGCCGGCACTGGGGGCCAATGGCCCGCAGGTTGACCATATCTTCCCGCAGAGCCTGCTGAAGTCGGTTAAGGACATCAACCCGGACAGTGGCAAGCGCAACATCCTGCGCTATCGCTCCGAGCATCGGGATCAGATTGCCAACTGCATGCTGCTGACAGCGGATGAGAACGGATTTGACGGCAAGTGTGCGATTCCGCCACACGAGTGGTTTGATCGCGCCAGGTTTAAAAGCGATGAGGAGCATGAGCAGTACCTGGCTATGCACCTCATCCCTCAGGATCCCGAGCTTTGGAAGCTTGAGAATTTCGAAGCGTTTATTGAGGCGCGTAAGCAGTTAATCCAGGACAAGTTCAGCTACATGCTGCGCACCGCTCAGGGAGACCACGTATGACCCTTAAACCTTGGCGTGAGATCGCCGAGCCCCATGAAGATGTGCGCAAAGGCACTTTCGTTCAGGCTGAATTCGCTGCTGACATCACCCGTGTGCATACCGGGACGGCTTCACCGGAATACCAGAACCCGACGCTGTTCTTCGAGCGCACCTTCATAACCGAGGGTATGGCGCTGCTGCTGGACTCCGTGGTTAAGCGTTTGGCGGGCAAAGGCGGCGATCCCGTCATTCAGCTGCAAACAGCATTCGGTGGCGGTAAGACCCACACCATGCTGGCGGTTTACCACTTGGCCAGTGGCAAGGTGCCTGCCAGTGAAATGCCCGGCATCCCCAACATTATCGACAAGGCTGGGGTCAGCGAATTGCCGCGAGCACGTATTGCCGTGCTCGACGGGATCAAAGCTTCGCCGAACCAGCCGGTTCAGCATGGCTCTGTTCAGGTTCATACCCTGTGGGGTGATCTGGCCTGGCAACTGGGTGGCGAGGAAGGTTATGCACTGGTGGCCAGTGCAGATCAGTCGGGCACCTCTCCGGGGAAAGATGTTCTAGAGCAGGTGCTGAAGCTCCATTCCCCTTGCGTCATCCTGGTCGACGAGCTGGTGGCCTACATTCGTCAGTTCGAAGAAGGCAAGGCCCTCAGCGGTGGCACCTTCGATTCCAACTTGAGCTTCATCCAAGCACTAACTGAAGCTCTGAAAGCGGTTCCCACTGCGGTGATGCTGGCTTCGCTGCCGGAGTCAGAAAAAGAGGCGGGCAGCCAGCGTGGTGTTCGTGCTCTGGAGTCGCTGTCCCATTACTTCGGTCGTGTACAGGCGCTGTGGAAGCCGGTCGGTACTGAAGAGGCTTTCGAAATTGTCCGGCGCCGGCTATTCAGCAATATCTCGGATCGTCTGGCTGCGGAGAAGGTGTGCCGTACCTTCGCCGATTACTACATTGCGAACAGCGCTGAGTTCCCTGCGGAAACTCAGGAAAGCCGCTACTACGAGCGCCTGCTGCACGCCTACCCGATCCACCCTGAAGTCTTTGATCGCCTGTACGAGGACTGGTCAACGCTGGAGAACTTCCAGCGCACCCGTGGCGTGCTGAAGATGATGGCCAAGATGATCTTCAGCTTGTGGAAGGACGGTAACAACGATCCGCTGATCATGCCGGGCAGTCTGCCATTGGCCGATCCTGATTCGCGTAACGAGGTCACCTACTACCTGCCGCCTGGTTGGGATCCGGTGATGGAGCGTGATATCGACGGCCCGCGCGCCGAGACCGTTGCTATCGAAAATCACAATGCCCGCCTTGGTAGTGTGCAAGCCTGTCGTCGTACTGCACGTACCATTTTCCTTGGTAGCGCTCCGACTACTTCAGGTCAGGTACTGCGTGGTATCGAGCTGATGCGAATCATGCTGGGCACTGTACAACCAGGTCAACAGGTTGGTTTGTTCAAGGATGCTCTGCGCAGCCTGCTGGACAAGCTGCATTACCTGAACAACTCCAATAACCACTACTGGTTCGATACGCGCCCGAACCTGCGTCGTGAAATGGAGGAGCGCAAGAAGCGCTACAAGGACAAGGAAGATGTCTTCCCTGCTATTCGCAAGCGGGCCCAGGAGAGCTTTGCCGGTGGGTTGTTTGGTGGCATCCATGTGTTTACCGACAGCGTGGATGTACCGGATGACTGGCAGCTGCGTTTGGTGGTGCTGTCGCCGGATGCGGGGTACAGCAAAAGTGGTACAAGCCAAGCCATTGTGAAGGCCGGCGAGATCCTGAAGAACCGTGGTGATCAGCCTCGTGGTAAGCAGAATCGACTGATTTTCTTGGCCGCTGAGCAGGACAACGTCAGCCGACTGAAGGATCAGGTGCGCACCATGTTGGCATGGGAGTCCATCGTCAACGACTACAAGGACAACCGCATCACCCTGGATAACCTGATGGCGAGAAACGCCACAGCCAGCCTCGATCAGGCCAAGGAAGCGCTTAAGCGCATGATCCGCGAAACCTATAAGTGGTTGCTGGCTCCCGTCCAGACAGCTGTGGCAGGTCGTGGTTTGTCAGACATTCAGTGGGAGCATTTCCCGGTCAATCCAGGTGCAGCCAACCTGACTCAGGAAATTGAGCGGGTGCTCAAAGAGAATGAGCTGTTGATCACCGAGTGGGCGCCCTACCATCTCGCCAACATGTTGAAGACTTGGTTCTGGAAGGATGATGTCAAGGAAGTGGTTGCTCAGGAGGTGTGGCAGAAGAGCTGCTGCTACTTGTACCTCCCCCGACTGCGTGACAGCACTGTATTTCTTAACACCTTGAGTGTTGGCTTGGAGAGCGGTGATTTCTTCGGCGTTGCCCAAGGTAAGGATGGTGATCGCTACCTGGGCTTTGTCTTCGCCAAGTCCGCCCTCGTTACCCTGGATGCTTGCGAGATCATTGAGCCATCAACAGCTGCTGCCTATGCCGAAAAACTTCGGAAGGAGAAGGAAGAGGCTGAGCTGGCCAGACGCAAAACTCAGGAAGAGAGCGATGTGCATAAGCCGGACTCGAAGGGAGATGGTGGCGCTGAGCCTGAGCCACAGGGCGGGAGCAGTGGCTCAAATGATCCGGTTGAAGAGATCAGCAAAGCCTTGGCCACGCAGTTCTATGCGTCGACCAGCTTAGATCCTGTGAAGGCAAAAATGGACTTTGCGCTGCTTGTTGACGAGGTCGTACAGCAGTTCACCGCCAAGCTGGGTGTGGATGTGAAGATCTCTGTTGAGATTCAGGCGACCAGCAAGGCTGGCTTCGATGATGGATTGCAGCGCGCCGTTAAGGAAAACTGCAACGTCTTGAAATTCAGTTCGGCGGAGTTCGAGTAGGACACACCAACTTGAGAGAGTGAAAAGCCCCGTTTGCGGTGAGCAGCGGGGTTTTTTGCATCAGGGATCAGAGCCAGTGAGGAGGAATTTCGATCTGGAAGTTCTTGGCCACGATGTTGAGCGTACTCATGATCTCAGCATGTCGGGCCTGGTCGGCAGGTTGCCAGGCTGCGCGTCGATCCAGCAGAAGCTTCAGTTCACCGAGGTTGTACATTCCCAGTCTGTGGAAATTCCCCCAAGTGGGCATGCCGAACAGGTTGTAGATCACGACGGTTGAGTCGCGCTCACTGGCCAGGCGCTTTTCTCCGGTGATCCGTTCAGCGGCTGCCTCCGCCTCATCGCGGTCGTCGTAGGTGTTGAGCAGTTTCATGGAGTACTAGCTGGGTATTTGAGATGGGACGATTTTGAACGAGAGGATGGTGATTAGTCATCCGTGTCTATGCCCTTCATGCGGATTCCACGCTGACTCGGACACCGATTCCACGGCCATCCGGACACTCACCAGGCAGGCAGCTACGCAGGATTATTCACTACCATCGACCTCTTTTTCGAAGCAGAGAGGTCGTCGTGGAGCGTTT
>ERZ1029870.84-NODE-84-length-13225-cov-717.721033_pt1 | contig 13225 bp, 13 predicted proteins | sample MGYA00519236_ERZ1029870 | MGnify/ENA primary metagenome ERZ1029870 (study PRJEB33666, sample SAMEA4610924) | skin metagenome | biome: Human-associated habitat; feature: Malodor aspect; material: skin | place: Philippines | collected 2015-08 ... | reverse complement strand
AATTGTTTATATCTGAAATAGTTCATACAGAAGACTCCTTTTTGTTAAAATTATACTATAAATTCAACTTTGCAACAGAACCATCTTATAGATGATCAAGCCATTTTTATTGATGATACGAAAGTTGAGGCAAATGCCAATCGATATACATTTGTATGGAAAAATAGTATTCAAAACCTGAGTCAAGGATGAATAAAGACTCTAAAGCATTCTATCATTTTAATCGAATGCCACTCATAACTTATGAAATGTTTATAAAAGATAAAACTAAAAAATATAAAAGTGACATTTCTTAATACTCAAAATGGGGATTATGACGAAATTAACGATGAATTCACTTGTCCGAATAATAAAAGACTAGGATTTAAAAGATATGCCTATAGCCATGATAAATATAGTTTTTAAACGAGACTTTAAATTATATGAATGTGATGATTGTTCAGAATGTCCTCTGAAACACCAATGTATAAAGTATAAACTTCAAATCAAAAACAAAAACCATCTACAGTCAAAAAAAGTTGATGTGGAGCCTGTTTTTTGGATTTATTAAGGCCATTTTGGATTTCACTCGAATGTCCGTTCGAGGAATAAAAAAGACAAAAGAGAACTAGAATTTGTGCTGATGGCACTTAATATAAGAAATGTAACAGCTCAACGATCTGAAAATAATCAAAAAAATTATAAAAAAGACAATTTTTATATTACTTCAATAGAAATTGTCTTTTTTCACTTATCCTAGAACTTTATGTCCCAAACTCTTAACTTTCTTCAATACATTTTTGCCTTAACATCATTGCCAAAAAAGTTCAAACTTTTAATTGTTAATATATCATTATAATATTCATTTTTTTAGTTTTATTTGTGGTACGCTTCAGCGTATCGATTAAGAGTGAGGTACAAAATATAACAACCCTGATCATTAGTTCTAAAGATCAGGGCTGTTTGGATCTATTTTATTTTAACAATAAATTCGTAAAGATTATTTATATCATCTAGGTTCTGATTACATTTAAAACTGTCATAACAAATGTAATCTCCTTTTTTAGTATATGTTCCACTACTCTTATTATGTTTAGTTTTATTGAGAAAGAGTGATGTATCAGATTCCTGATTACAAATTTTACAGAATCCTTTTACTTTATTTGGTGAAATTTCGCCATATATACCTTCGAATTTATCATCTAAATTTTTATAAACGATATATTTTCGGTTAGAAGAATTATCATTCCATCCTAAATATGAAATTTCTTTTGTATCAATTAAATTTATATCTGGTCTCTTTAATTTTTTTACTTTACGAAAAATTTTCTCCAGTTGACTTGATGAAGGTATTTCAAAATCTTGGATGTACACTTTTAATTCATTTAAAAGATGTTCTGCTTTTTTCTTAGTTAATTTTACATCGTCAATCGATGTAATAAAGTCCGAGATATCAATATCTTTTTCTTTAAAGATATCATTAATTTCATTTAGTAAAAAATCTTTTTGTGTTTTATGGGAATTCATATCGTTTGTACGATATAACTTAATCAATTGATATACTAACTGCTTTACTTTAACAAACTTATACACTTCTATTTTATTCATTTCATATTCCTCCATTTTTGTTGAAGTACTTTGTGAAATGAATGCTATTCATAACTAAGTACTTCTTATCTTTGAGTTAGAGTACTATAGCGTATGATGTATGACATATTTATATGTCGCATTATAATCAGCTCCTATAAAAATCTTCCATACTATCTTAGCAGATGATTTTATAAAAGTGAATAAATACCCTTTAAAATATCTAGTGGCATATTTATACTTATATTATATTCAGTAACTGCTCTTTTACTTATTTCAGCATCCGAATCAAGATTTATCACTTCAAACTCTAGTATCTAACTGGATATAAATGGAATTCAACAGTTACTCCCGCTTCTGTTAATGCTCATTGTCTTATCTCGAAACCGATCAAGTGATCCGACTGTCGTATGTGTAGATGGTAAATCACTAAAGTCTGTTTCAAGAATTGGTACTGCATACTTCGGTGTATCTCCTTCAACACCTTTAAGATACATAGACCATGCAAACTAATTCAATTCTTTACTCCATACTCTCTTATCATTAAATTCATTACTTGATTATGTTATACATACATTATTGCATTATAGCTTCATTCACTATTTATCATTCCCAATCTTTATTACATAATTCTTTAGCGATTTGTTCGGTGGTTAAGCAATCCCTATTCAAAATTTCATTCACATTAAAATACTTAACTCCCATCAATCCACCTTTAGATGTTTTCTTGTAGTCTGTCTCTATAAAATCTTCAATTAAGTAATAATAATGGGGTTCGTTCAATAGATTAGTCCACTTTTCTTTCCCAAGCACCATTATTTTATTTTTAACTATTTCATACTCATCAATCGATAACTCAGTACCTACAGGATAAACTGTCTTCAAGGATAATGAGCTCTCATTTATTTCCGTCACTATTACTTTGTCTACTTTTCCGATAGCTTTTATTGCTTTGTCTTTATATAGCCCAATGTATTCTATCGGCTTGAAACTGTAACCTCTTTTTTCAGCAGGATGAAAGTAAATATTATGTTTAAGGTTATCATCAAATGAGCTACCTGAAAGACACATTCTCATCCTTTCCTCAATATCATCTTGAATCGTCTACACTTAATTGGACATATTATAAGAGAATCAACTAGAAAATATTGGATAACTATTACTACTTACTTTAAATGTTATTAAGGAAATCTTTGACTTCATCTTTATGAATCATATTTTTAATTGGTAATGCATCTAATACTGCTTCTTTATGCTTATAAATGGGTTTATTCATTCTTGAATCTAATAACACTAATAAACCTTTATCCTGCTTTGTTCTTACTAATCTTCCTACACCTTGTTTCAGTTTAATTATCATTTCAGGAACTATAACTGCTTCATTACTATCATTTAATTTAGTAATCTTATATTTTGTAATTGGATCAATCGTAGGAAAAGGTAATCTGACAATAACTAATAATGTTAATAATTCATTTTTTAAGTCTATTCCTTCCCAAAATACTCCCGTACCCAATATTACACCTTTAGTTTTTTTAAATGATTCAATAATTTCATTTTGACTTTTACTACCATCATCTACATAGATAGTTTTATTAAATTTCCTTTTTGATAAATCATTATATACACCGTCAATGTCATCTTTAGCAGTAAACAATATCAAAGTGCCTCCCTTATTTTGGCTTGCCAATTCAAAAATATGTTTACCTATTTCTTCATAATATTTAACATCACGTTTATCAAATTTTGGTAAGTTTGGAGGTATGTAGAGCCTGCTTTCCTTGTACGGAAAATCATTATACTTAATATCTTCCTCATAGCCTTTAAAACCAATTATTTCTTTAATGTACTCATAGCTATTTTCATTATTAGTTTTATTAGTAATTGTTGCAGAAAGACATACAACTGGGTAACTTGTACTAAAAACTGTTTTTCTAAGTGTTTCAGCAATATTATTGGGACAAAATGAAATATCAATTTGGTCTTGCTTAGTTATTTCAGTCCAAAATATATATTTGTCACTGTTATTTTGAAGATTTTTAAATAATGTTAACAGATTATTAGCTATTTCTAATTGTTCATTACTAACTAACGAAGATTGTTTAAATACAGCAATATTATTAACATCGAATTCTTCGACTATTTCCTTTGTCATACTAATTAATTTGGCCATTTGATGATGACTAACAGGTTTTATATCAACTCGTCCAGTAGATAAACAATTACCATTTTTGTATATCTCACTTTTGGCACTATCCTTTTGAAGATTAAACCAATCTTCAATCATTTTTATATTTTTTAAATACCGAGATCTACTACCAACTCGGTTTGCGCCTTCTTTTATTTTATTTATCACAGTTTTAGAGTTAATAGTTTTAGTCATGTTAGCACGTTGTTTCTCTTCTAAGTTGTGAACTTCATCTATGATTAGCATACAAGGATCATCATAGATTAAACTCTCTTTTCCAAAGGTTAACTTTTTAAAGTTCATCATTAACATATCTTGATTAACGATTATGACTTTCGGCTTATATTCATTGAGTCTAATATATCTATTTCCTTCTTTTAACTTATTTCTCATTTTAAAATAAGCGCATTCATTTTTATAGTGACATTTACTCATAATACAATTATTGGTAGATATTTGATTCCATTTTAAATTAGTCTCACGTACAGTTTGTTTTGTTAAACCTTTATTTGCTATATCTAAAGCCTCCATTAAATTTAATTTACTTAAATTTTTACGATAAATTTCTTTAAAACAAGGATAGTTAGTTACACCTTTACCTACTATACAATCAACAGATATATGTAAAATTTCTTCAACTTGCTTTATATCATTGACTAGTTGTTCAGTTAATTGAATTGAGGAAGAGGTTACAATTAAAGGTTTTTTAGTACTTTTTGAAATCAATATACCAGGAATTAAATATCCAAATGATTTTCCTATACCTACTTGCGCTTCTACTATTAAATTTTCTCTTGAATCATAAGCATCAAATACATCATACATTAAAGTTTCTTGCCCATCCCTTGCTTCCCAGCCTTTATTTTTCATATTTTCAATAGCCTTTGTTATATGATCGAATATAATTTGATTACTCTCATTCATTACATCACCCCAAAATCAATTTAAACTAATTATACACTAATTAAGAACACATGTTCTTTTTACAAGTTTTTACTTGTAGATAACGTGTTTAAGTTAGTTATTGTATCCAATGAGATTAAGAGATATATCTTTAATAGCTCTATGAAGTTTATTCCTATCTTGATCATTAAAGTCTCGACCTCTTAACCATCTAATTTCAAATTCATGTTTGAGTAAGATAAAATATTCTTTAATACTATTTCTTTTATATCTGTTTTCTATAATTGCATCTAGATAAGGGATCCTACCATATTTCACATTCATTAAATCTCTAATTCCTTCTTCAATTTCTGCTCGTTTAACCCACTGTTCGATTTCGAATAATATATAATTAGTAATATGACTAATATCGTTAATCAATGAATTTATATTATGATATTTTTTTATATTATCAATAAAAGCTCTTAGAACTACTAATCTTAGCCACGGAAATTCTATATTTGCTAACTTCATACTAATTTCGCCTATTTCTTTTTCAATTATCTTGCTACTAGTAGCTAGTTTATACTTTTTGATTAAATGTATCATCCTTAGTAACTCATTATAAAGTACAAATGAGTAATCTAATTCTAAATATAGAAGTGCTCGTAATTGTTCAAAGTCATTGCTATAGTTATCTATTTCATCTATAAAATAACTATATAATTCATATAAATTTTTATAAGCAATCAACTTTGGCTCCAATTTTATGTCAAATGTATTCTTACTTATTTTATCTAAAATTTGTTCAATATTAGAATTTAGTTGTTTATAAGTTTGGCGTAAGCTTTTAATAATATTGGGGTCAATGTATTTAGTCCCAGCCATCAATTTTGTTTCACCTAAACGTATTGCTAAGATACTTTTAAAAGATTCTGGATGGATGACTTTTTCTTCTTCCCAAGCTTTTTTTGGCTTTAGTTTTACCCGTAAGTAATTGTGAATATTGCTTGTTTTATAGAATCGATGAAATGTCTCATAATCATAAATAACTATATCCTTCTGTATTAGATTATGGTAAAACTCCTTAATGTTCTTATATTTATCTATCGAATTACGTTCATGTTTCCTGATCATTAGATGTATTGCAATCTCAAGTTCAATAATATCTCTTAATCTTTCGAACAACTCATTTTTCCAATTATTCATTTTATCTCTCCTTTTATACTTTACTGAGTTAATACATTAATGTATTAAATCGATAAAAAGTGTTATTAAAACTCTCTATGACTTAAAATTCTGATCCTTGCAATAATTCAAGTGTAAAGTTGATTAAGTAATTAGTCACTTTACTAGCAATTAAGTAAGGAGTGATTTTTATGACTTATAAAAGTCATGAATTTATAAATTTAAAAAATGTAGATTTAGCTATTGCATGGAATTTACAGGAAGGAACTGATTTTACGATTGGGGATTTAACTAAAAAGTCAGGGATTAACTGTTCTAGAGATGTTCAACGCGAGGTAGGACGTTGGTTCGCATACTTCGTAAAACATACACCTAGCATTCCTTTTATTATAATTGGTAAGAGAAATGGTAGTTTATTGTATAAAAAAACAGGTCCTAATCCACTCAATAACAGCAACCCTTCGAAAGGAGGTGTTCGCTAATGAGTCATCATGACATTTTTAGACTAGGCCTATACCATTTAGATACAATAGGTTGGCATAAAACTATCCCACCTAAAAAAGATGGAGATGAGAAAAAAGTAGTGACTATGTCTAGTTGTATGGCTGTTGAAGCTAAATTTTGGCATGCCTCAGAAAATACAGAAAAGATAATTATTTCTAACGGTAAAGATAAAGAACATACATTTGAATCTGATATTTTAACAGCTCGAAAGTTACCTTCCTTGATTAAATATGGTCACAGTATCAATGAAAATTATATAAAAGATTTGAGCTATGCACTACAATTAATGCGCGATGAACTGCCCACTTCTGATTTATATGATGGCTCGGGCATTATAGAAACACCCCACGGTTATATTGTAATGATAGATACCATTTATACGTCTAAACAATATGATCAATTATCATCTTTAGATCCTATTGTCGATAGTGCTTATCCATTAGAGCCTAAAGGTACATTTAAAGATTGGTTAAATATGTATATTAACGAAGTCAAAGGTCATCTTCTTCTAGAGTTAGCGGTCGTATTTGGAATTTCTGCCTTAGTGACAAGCTTTCTGAAGTACAAACGTGAAATCGAATTTGCAGGAATTATCTTTAGTTTTACAGGCCAGTCATCAACTGGTAAATCAACAGCAGCAGCTTTAGCAGTATCCGTCGCTGGAAATCCAACTAAAGGTAATCAAACACTTTTTCGAGGTTGGAATGCCACACGTAATGCTCTTGAAGGTTACTTGAGTAACAATTATGGCATACCACTAGTATTTGATGAACTCTCATTAGCAACTTTTAAAGATACAACAGGGTTATTGTACTCCATCGCTGAAGGTCAAGGTCGTCAACGTTCAAACGTTCATGGAGAAATTAAAACACCTAAGAATTGGGGAACTTCTGTCATTTCAACGTCAGAATACAGTATTTTTACTAATTCGGCTCAAAACGACGGATTACATGTAAGAACCATTGAGATTAATGAACAATTTACTACAAATGCGACCAATGCTGACAATATTAAAAAAGCTGTGGCACTAAACTATGGTCATGTTTTACCGTTAGTAGCTCAATACCTTATAAATCGTGAAGAGGAAGTTATTCAATGGTTTAAAGATGAACATCATTGGTTTAAAGCTAAATTGAAGGATGAAACAAATAATACTGGTAAACGTATGATTAAGCGCTATGCAGTCATTACAACATCTGCGAAAATATTAGGTCGTGTTTTAGGTACAAATATTGATATCGCTAAAATAAGAGACTACTTTATTCATTATCATGCTCATACAGTTTCTGAACGATCACTGGCAGATAAAGCGATTGAAGTCATTACGCAATTTGTAGCACAAAACCGTGGTAAGTTCTCTGATGACACAGCGTTAAAGAATATGATCGAGAACTATGGACTAATTGCCTTAAAAGATGGTTATATCGAAGTCAAAATCATTGCGTCTGTATTTAAAAATATGTTGACAGAGAATCACTTCCAAGATGTTAATAATGTCGTGAATGCACTAAAGGATAAGGGATTTATCGAATCTGACCGTGATCGAATCACGACAAAAAGAACAGTCAAAGATGACTATGGCAAGAAACAGTCACTTGTCTTTTACCATTTAAAGTTAGATTCAGAATATGCGTCTATTTTTGGTCTAACTAAAGATGCTGAACCTATTAAAGCTAAAATTAACTTAGATAACAAAAAGATGCTTGAATCATGGAAAAAACAGAATGATGATTTAATTGATTTTTAATAACTTAAAGATAAAATCGTGCAGGAGTGAATAAAATGGATGAATTGATTGAATTACTAGCTGATTTAGTTGTTGAAGAGTTACAGAACGATAATTAATCATTGCGGTCCAACGTGCTTTTAACACGTTGGACCTTTCATTCTAATTCATTCATAAACATATATTATCTCTATGGAGGTGTATAACATGGAAGAAGTTATTGCTTATGTACGTCAAAGTACATTAAAACAACAAAGCTTAGCGACACAGAAATCACTCATTATGGATACTGCTAAACAATATGGATGGTCTCATGTGACGTTTTATGATGATAAAAAAACAGGTCGACATACAAAACGTTCGGGCTATCAAAAAATGGTAGAAATGATTACGTCCGGAAAATGTAAAGTATTGTGTTGTTATCGTCTGAATCGACTTCATCGTAATTTGAAAAACGCTATACAATTCTTTGAAATTTGTAAAAAGCATCACGTCACAATCATCAGCGTGAATGATGGCTATTTTGACTTATCTAAAGAATTTGATCGCTTTCGCCTAAACATACTTATGAGTCTAGCTGAAATGGAGTCTAATAATATCAGTGAACAGACACGAAATGGGATAAGAGAAAAAGCCAAACAAGGTAAGCTAATCACAACTCATGCACCTTTTGGCTATCGTTACAGAAAAGGCCACTTTATTGTACACAAAGAAGAAGCTTATACAGTCAAAGCGGTTTATCGCTGGTATTTACAAGGGTTAGGCTACAAAAAGATTTCCCAACATTTAGATAACAATCCTAAGCTTATTCCTCGTAAGCCCTATCAAGTTAGAAATATTCTCTTGAACCCTAACTATTGTGGTCGTGTCATTAATAAATATGGAACGTTTAATGATATCGTTCCACCTATTATTGATATTGATACGTTTGAAGAAGCACAAGAGCGTCGTATTCATAAACAACACAATCGATCCCATTCTAGAAATAAGTTAAAGCGACGAATCAAATGTCCTTACTGTCAATCAACATTAACAAACTTAACGATAAAAAAAGAAAATTACTCTCTACGTTACTACGTTTGTCCTAAGAATATGAATGAAGCTTATCATACGTGTCCATTTAAAGGTATCAATGCACAAATGATTGAAACAGAGATCCTCAGCACTTGTAAAGCGTATTGTGACAATCAATCATTTCATGACAAATTAAATAAGACAGTACTAAAAGCTCTAAAACACCAACAAATAAAACACAGACAATCACATCTAACACAAGAACAACTCATCGAAAAACTAGCGCAAAATCAAATTGATATCGAAACATTTAAACGGTTATCTACTAGCTCTAAAAGTGAAGAACGTTACTCTACTTATTCACCTAATCAAATTGTCGAAGCAATCCGTCATGTAATCAAAGATAAATTGACGTTAGAAACCATAACACCTTTGATTGATGACATTACAATAACTCAAACTAAACAATTACAAGGAATCTACTTAAAAAATAGTCCCCTCAATATCGTTGAACAATCACATTTAATAACTCCTGAAAGGAATGAAGTCATATGACACAACTCAAAAAGAAACGTATTGGATTATATGCACGTGTATCGACTGAAATGCAAACCGATGGTTACAGTATTCAAGGTCAATTGAACCAACTCAAAGATTATTGTCAATTTCAAGGGTATGAAGTTGTTAATGAATATACCGATCGAGGTATATCGGGTAAAACAACGCAACGCCCTGAACTGCAACGTATGTTAAAAGATGCAAACGACGGTAAGTTAGACTGTATTATGGTCTACAAAACCAATCGCTTAGCGAGAAATACATCAGACTTATTAAATATTGTCGAAGAATTGTATAAAATCAATGTCGAATTTTTTAGTCTGACTGAAAAAATAGAAATTGCCAGCTCTACAGGTAAATTAATGCTTCAAATTCTTGCTAGTTTCTCTGAGTTTGAAAGAAATACAATCGTAGAAAATGTTTATAACGGTCAAAGACAACGAGCTATTGAAGGTTATTACCAAGGTAATTTACCTTTAGGCTATGATAAAGTACCTGATAGTAAAAAAGAGCTTATGATTAATCAACATGAAGCAAATATTGTTAAATATATTTTTGAGTCATACGCCAAAGGTCACGGTTATCGTAAGATTGCGAACACATTGAATCATAAAGGTTATGTGACTAAGAAAGGGAAACCGTTTAGTATTTCGTCCATTACTTATATCATCTCAAACCCTTTTTACATTGGAAAGATACAGTTTGCGAAGTATAGACACTGGAGCGATAAAAGACGAAAAGGACTCAATGAGGAACCGATTATCGCAGATGGTAAGCATGCGCCTATTATTGATAAAGCTTTATGGGATAAAGTACAGTTTAAACGCCAAGAGAGTCGCAAGAAACCACAAGTTCATGGTAAAGGGACCAATCTACTTACTGGGATTGTAAAGTGCCCAAAATGTGGCGCAGCAATGGCCGCAAGTAATACAACTAATACTTTAAAAGATGGCACTAAGAAACGAATCAGATATTACTCATGTAGTAATTTTAGAAACAAAGGTTCTAAAGTATGTTCAGCCAATAGTGTTAGAGCAGATGTATTGGAAAAATATGTTATGGACCAGATATTAGAAATTATCAAAAGTAAAAAGGTATTGAAACAATTGGTTGAAAAGGTAAATGAAAAAAGTCAAATAGACGTCTCTTCTTTAAATCATGATATTGCCTATAAACAGTCACAAGGTGAAGAAATAAAAGCCAAAATGCATACACTAACGAAAACCATTGAAGACTCACCTGACTTAGATAGCGTATTGAAACCAACAATACTTAGCTATCAAGATGAATTGAATCAAATAAATAATCAAATACATCAACTAGAACAAGATAAACAATCTGAAGCTCCACATTATGATGCTGATATGATTGCCAACATACTGCAAACAATATTCAAAGACATAGATAAATTAGAAAAATCACAGTTGAAATCACTATATCTGACAGTCATCGATCGTATTGATATCCGAAGAGATGAGCATTGTAAGAAGCAATTTTACGTTACACTCAAACTGAATAATGAGATTATCAAACAACTATTTGATAATCATCCACTTGACGAAGTGCTCCTCAGCACTTCGTCTTTATTTTTGTCCCAAACATTATATCTTACTATTTATTAAAAGAAGTGAGTATAAAAGTTAACTGAAATAATAAATAATTAAAAATATAGTAGATACAATTATAAAAATTAGATAAAATTAATTTGTTAAATTTTAAATATTACAAATAAAGGGGAAAAATGAATGAAAAAAATTATTAATATCTTATTAATTGCGATACTTTCAGTCGTCTTCATTGGATTAGTTTTATTTGTTCTTAATTTCGCTAAAGATATGTGGAGTGACAGTGATACTAAAATTGTTGATAAACATCAACATGAAACGTCTAAAGATAAAAATAACAAACCTTCAGATAGTTCTTCTCAAAATAATAGCAATGAACAAAGCACCACTACTAGTATTGAAGAGCAAGATAATAACACTACTTCTACTAATAACAATGAAAATCAGTCAATTGAAACAAATACCTCTCAACAACAAGCTAGTACAAATAATCAACAAAATAGCACTACAAATGAAAATTCTGAAAGTACTTCTAACGTAGACGATATGTCAAACAAAGAATTGATGGATTACTATACTCAAAATATGAGCGAAGATGATAAAAAAGTCGTCGAAGGAAGATTTGAATATCAAAAAGGTAATGAATACTCAGACTATATTAGAGATCAATTAAAAAGTAATCCAGATGCTATCAATGCTACTAAGTAAATAAGGAGTAAAATATGAAAAAAATTATTAATATTCTATTAATTGCAATACTATCAATCGTATTTATTGGTTTAGCTTTATTTGTAGTAAATTTTGCTAAAGAGTCTTTTAATCACAATGAAAATAAAGAAGACCAAAAAACTGCTCATCAAAGTACAAAAAAAGATAAAAAAGAAAATAAAAACGATAAAGATGAAAATAGTAATTCACAAGAAACGAACAATAATGAAAGTAACATCTCTTCTGACGATGAATCTGCAAATAATAACGCAACTCAACAAGATACCGCTCAGAACAATAATACACAAGAAAATAATCTGCAAAACAATAGTAACAATGAACAAAATACTGCTCAAACAAATAATACTAGTGAAAATAACACTACTCAGCAAATAGAGGGCCAAGAGGAACCACCTGGGAAAAATAATTTTAATCAAGATGCTGTAAATAGATCTCTTGATGAAGCAGCTCAAAATCCGGAGCAATTTGATGAAGATGGAGATGGAAAAATTGAAGATAGCGAACGAACAGTAACTACAGATTTATTAGAATCTCAAGGAAGATTAAAAATATATGGTGAAGAAGACAGCGAGGAAGAACAATGAAAACTGCAATAAAAATATTAAGTGTATTAAATTAGATAATTTATCTAAAGATGAACAAGCGTTCGTAGGTTATAATACAAACAATCCACGTGGAGATGTAGATAGCTCTAAATCTGTATATTCGATATCGACATTTCTAGTGGAGAAGATTAATAATACCAATTGTAATATTAACGAAGTGCCCTCAAGCACTTCGTTTTTTCTTTCTTTAAAGTTTCTAACTAAGTTTAAGAATTCTCTTTATCAATTTCAATAACACTTATCTAATGAAATAGTCATTGTCGTAACTTTTTCATAACTACACGAGGCTTATATTGAAATTGCTAAAGAACATCCCACGATGATTTTTTACCGGGAAATGAATGGGATTTGCAAATTCAAAGAAGCAGAAGGATTGTGCAAGCACAATCCCAAAATCCCGTTATTTTTTATAAATAAATAATATATATAAGGAAGCAGAGACCTCACCCTATCATCAATACTTATAAATAATGAGTTGATTGTTTGTCAAAATGAGTGGGATTCCGGGATTTCCTTGTCATACCAAGGTTTGTAGCGGTTTTTTATATGGAATTTTCTCTCATTCTCACCGGGATGCGTAATAAATGAGATATCAAATATATATTATCTCAATGATGTAGCATACGAGTTACATCACATGACAATTATCTAGGAGGCAATGATATGAAAACAACCACTCAAGAACTCAAACAATATATAA
>ERZ1029870.83-NODE-83-length-13294-cov-10.081426_pt1 | contig 13294 bp, 12 predicted proteins | sample MGYA00519236_ERZ1029870 | MGnify/ENA primary metagenome ERZ1029870 (study PRJEB33666, sample SAMEA4610924) | skin metagenome | biome: Human-associated habitat; feature: Malodor aspect; material: skin | place: Philippines | collected 2015-08 ... | reverse complement strand
ATATGCGTATTGATGTCCTGCTCCAGCACCTGCAGCTTGGCTTTCATGCTGCCCTAGCCTCCGTCCTTGGTCACCACTTAAACACGCTTGACCAACAGCAACCCACAACCGAACCCCTTGCTGTGACCGACCCCCTCCAGCAATGCCTTGGTCAAACGCTGCGGATCAATCACCTGCGCCATACCCTGGTAGTCCAAGCTGGAATACTCGATATTGTCGCCTTTGCGCCTGAGACGGTTTTGCCGATAGCCTGCCTGCAACACGCTCTTTTCCTGAATAGCCAGCCCCCATTGCTCGGCACGCTCCAGCAGCCACTTCTGGCCAGCAGCCTGCACCGCTTCATTCAAGCGCTCGCGTGCATCAGAAGCAGTGCTGCGCTTGGCGTTCATCAGCACATCATGTCGGCGAGATCGCCCATCCTCATGACGGATACTAACGGTTGGATTGGCCCGCAAATCAAAACGCAGCCGATCCCCTGATTCCAGTTTCGGGACATAGGGCTTGCTCTGAATCTGAAACAGCCCGGAATCCGATTGCGGCGGTCGAGCGGAGACGACATAGAAGCTGCGCTCATCCTCAAGCCGACGAAACACGAAATCTCGTGCGGCGCCATCGCCAGGGAACAACCGCCAGATAAGCGCATGATCTCTATAAGGCTCACCATGGCGCGCCAGATCACGTATCCATTCGTTGCTACTCGGGCTGGCCAGCAAACGTACGCACGAAAAAAAATGACTCATCCCTGATCCCCCTCGCTCAAGGCCACCCACTCTCGTCGCGGAGCGAACTGCCAACGGCGTCTCGACAAGGGTTGATCGTGCCGCCAACTATCGAAACTGGGCGTCATGCCTGCCTGCATACCCTCTTCCCAGTAGTAACGCACCTGGCCCAGACGAAACGCGTGGCGATCTTGCCGGGTTGGCCACACCTGTTGCGGCCGGCGAGGGTCGAGCAGTCCTAGCAAAGACGGCAGTTCAACTCCATCCAGAGCCTCTCGCAAATTGGCTGCGGAGATGCGCTGCGGTGACAGAGGCAATGCCAACGGGCAGGATTTACGGCCAAGATAAAGAGGAAAGCGCGGTTGACGGAGCGCCTGCGCCAGGTCATCCAGATCGGCCAGTGCATCGGGCAACACCTCTACAGCAACCAATGCCAGGCTGTCACAACGGTATTCCCGCGAGGACAAGATGGTTTCCACCTTGTCTGCTGCCAACTCCTGACGACGCGAGCGGAACTGGAACTTGCGCGGGGCCACACCAACCTGAACCGTGTGGTAGTCACGAAGCGGCGAACCCGCGCTTTGTAACTTGATGCCGAAGCGATAGCCCTCGACCAGCGCGCATTGGCCGGCCTCATCGCTGCGCTCGATTCCCAGGGCGGCGCCCAATAGCCCCAACAACGCAGACCGGGACGGATGCACCGCCGAGTGTCGCGACTCGCCCACCGCGATCTCGCCCCAACTGGCCATGGGGCCATAGAGGCGCAACAGCAGATAGTCGGTCATGATCTATTCCGCCGCGACAAAGTCGAGCAACTCGGCCAGCGAACCTTCGCCGGTGAGTACGTTGAACTGATTACGCCCGTCGGCGCAGACGCCATAGACCTTGTCCATGTTGTCACGCACCCGTTCGAGCACATCCACAGCCTCGCTAGCGTAATCGGCGCCAGCGACCGGTTTGACGAAGGCCAACGACAGCGAGCGCGGCTGCTGCGTGCCTTTCTCGGCAAGAGCGTAATGAGCATAAGCACGGCTGGCGTAACTGTTCTGATTGCCGCTGGGCCCCACCGTCAACGCGGCCTGTGCCAGAGCACGCAAGGCCTTGACCGTCAGCGCCTCATCACCGCCCAGATTCTTTTTCAGCAGGTCACGATCGATGCACAGGTACTGGTAGAACACGGCAGCGGCAAAGCCTGCCTGATCAACGTGGGCCGCACTTGAGTCTTTCTTGTTCAGGTCGTCAACGGCAGTGAAGTAATCTTCTTCAATAGCCGAAGCATGTACGCCGATAGCATGGGCCACCTGTACCGCTGCCTCGCCATTGTGTTCGGTTTTGGACGCCAACATACGCCCGAACATAGCGATATCAACCGCAGTCTGGTCATGCACCAAAGCGTCCAGCTCCTCCTGAGTAGGGCCCCGCTTTTCATTTATCAATGTTGCTACCAGCGCATCTAAAGTCGCGCGCTCTTCTGGTGCAATATGAACAAGCTGCTCTATCTCAAAAGGCTTGTCCTTTTCTGTTTTGAGTTTTCCATACACAGCCGCGACCTGCTTACTCCACTCGACAGCTTTCTTTTCATCTATGCCAGCACGAACTAACGCATCAAAAACAACCTCTTTACCAAGCAATTTAGTCCGCGTGCCAATACTGCCAGCCAGCGCCTGCTGAAAGAGTTCCGAAGTCCGCCAGGCGCGCTTGAGGCTCTGCGACGAGACGCGCAGGCGCTCGACGCCGCCCAGGCGAGCGGTTTTCGGGTTGCCCAGATCATCACGATTGAGGTTGGAAGGTGGGTAGGAGGTAAGCAGATGCAGCTGGACGAAACGAGTCATGCGGAAATCTCCTTGTTGGATGCTGGTTCTTCGGTGGCAGCTCGTTCCCGAGCGCTCAGGTAGTAATCACAAGCCCATTGAAACTTGACGCCCTCACTGGCGCGGGTGCCTGTCTGCCCCAGCTCGGCTTGCCAGCGCAGCAGGTCATCGGCCAGACGCACGACATCCACTGCTGCCCCATTCAATTGCACAGCCCTGCGCCACTGCAGAAACAGATCAGGCATGCGGGTCGCGCGCTGCAGCGACTTGAAACGCAGGTCACTCATCTTCGGACGTTCGTTACCCGCTGCATTGCCCAGCGCAAAAGCCAGACTCTTGCCATCACGCGTATCTTCTTTGACCATCGCCAAGACCCCGGCGACCCAGGCCACCTGCTCATAGCTGCACGGCATATCCGGCAGGCCGCCCTTCTCCCCATCAAGGGCAATCAAACGTTGCGCCAACAACAGCGTGGCCGCCTGGGCCAGCAACTCTTCGGCATCCGAGCAGCGACGCAACCGAGCACGCTCACCTCTCCCCATTGCCCACAATATGCCTGGTAGCGCTGCATCTCCCTCTACTCGCGGCTGTAATGCCTGCCACCAATCACGCACCCAGCGCTGCTGGGCTTCGTTCAATTTGGTCTTTCTCATGCCGACTCCTTGTGATGGCGATTGACGATTTCCCATAACGGTTTCAATGCCTTGCCGCCGTTCAGTTCCTTGATCAAATCGGCCCGCGCCTTGACCACTCGCTGCATGTCCTGATCTTCCAGTGGCCCGCTCAACACCCAGTGGTCGAACAGCGCCAGTACCTGCCGGCGTGTATCCAGCAACCAGCGGCAGTAGATCGGCGCCAATGTGGCCTCACTGTCGAAATCCAACGCTACTAACTCATCCAGCAGGACATAAAAGTTGACTTCCGAGCCTTGCCAAAAACTCTGCTTTATCGGATCGCGGCCTACACCGCTATCGCGGTGATCCCCCGGACGACGGAACCACGCTGCCTTCACCTGGTTGTGCAACACTCTCGCCATGCCGTCAGCGGAATCGAGCACTCGCTTCACTTGTTTTATGAAGGCTCGTCGCAAATCCGGGCTAATGCCATGGATAGGCAAAACACTGTCATACCAGCACCTGGCCTTCATATTTGACATATCAAAACCAAAGCACCAAAGCCGCACAGTCGGTTTACTGAGTTTCTCGGTAAAGTGCCGCACGACCTGCGCAGCATCTGGCTGATGCTCGTCATTGCCCAGCACCAGCCCCAGCCAGTCACGATAGCCACGCCCGGCCTGATCCCCCTTGCAGGGAGTAGGCGCTTTTTCGCCCTTGGCATCGAGGTTGTAGGGCGTCAAAGGATGCATCCAGTTCCCCGTGTAGTTGGTGCCACCATGCCGGGTACGGTAGTGGTGGATCAGCCGAACATCGCTTGCACCACAAACAGCACATTGGCCATGCCCCACCGTCGATGCATCCAGGCGGATACGTCGTGGCATGCTCCAATAGGCTTGTAGGGGATGAACGCTTTCAGGCGGCGTGTCTTGCCCACCCTTGTCGTCACTGGTACGGGTGGGCGCCAACCAGGGCAGGACATCGCTTAATAGGGTAACAGGCGGGAGATCGAGCGCATCCTGCGGCAGAACGTTGAGCCAGAGTTTCTGCCACAAGGTCGCACCGTCATCAGCAGGCAAAAGAAGGGTGGTCAAAGGCCCATCTTTTCGTAGAGATGAGCGGTGACCACGCCCCCCGTTCGGAGAGTTAAGCTGGAGCGTCAACAATGCCTGGGCGAAGCAGCTTTCGCACTGACCGTGCTCAGCCGAGGGTTTATTGAAGTACAGGTTATTGGATGAGCCGGCATCGATCAGCAACTCCAGCACTGGCAATTGGTTGGCGTCATCCGGCAAGCCCAAGTCCTGCATAAAGGCCGGCCCGTCGTTCTCCAAAATAAACGCCTGACGGTAAGGCTTGAATGCAGCCTCAAGAGTTTCCCGACTTGGCGGGTTGGCATAGCGCTCGCGCCATTGCTGCACATCCAATGGCGCATAAGCGATTTGCAGTAGGCCAATCAGGAACTGATAGAGCGCCCCCTGAAAATCCGGGCGTGGTGCTACCAAATCCCCCCATCCGACCTCACCAACCTGCAACGGTGACAAGCGCTCGAGCTGTCCACTGCATGTCCGCCCCTCTAACCATGAGTTTCCCAGCAGATCCATAGCATCTCCTTGCGTTCATGACAGCATCTAGCCATCTCACGAAGAAACCGTCAACACCCCTTTTAATCCCCAAAATACTTATGAATAATTCCTCTTCCTCAACATATTGGGGATGAACCGTATTTCGGGGAAACCGAAGATCGTTCCCCGCCTTCGCGGGGATAAGCCAACTGGAAGCAAGGACGCTTTCACCAACTCAACCCCTCGCGCCGGTCGTAGTGCATCTCTAGCACACGTCCCTTGTCGTCCTGCACTCTCGCCACCAAACGACCACCCTCTTCCGTCAGCGGCACTATGAATGCGGGCTCCTCCAGCAGTCGGTAGCGGCTGCGCAAAACGTGCAAAGCACTCGCAAAACGTTGCTGCCATTCGGGCGCCAAGGACTGTGCATACGCTGCATGAACACGCACAGCCGACTGTTCCCAGCAATGCGCGCCGTCCTGGCGCAGCGGCTGCAATTCACCATCGCGCCACAGCGCCAGGTACAGCGTCTGGGTTTCGTCGCCAAGTCGGGTCGGCACCTTATGGTCTTCGTACCAGAGCGCGCTGCTGTCGATGCAGTACCCTCTCTCCAGCTTCAATGCATTGAAATGAGCCTGACTTTGCATCGCCATATCCTTGCCAATCTGCTCACGGCTGGCCTTTTGCAGCGCATCGGGAACGCTTTCCATATCTGCACCATAGACAGCCTCCACCAGTTCGCGCACGGCACCAGACTGCCCGGTTTCACCTGGGGTGACTATGCAACCTGCTCGCAGCAAGGCACACGCGCCTAGCCAGAGCTGGCCGATGCTCGGGTAGACGAAACACGCCTTGGGGAACAGCGACGAGTACCAGTTCGCAGCAGGCTCATCGACTGGCTCCGGGGTCAGCAGGTACAACTCCGGGATTGGCCGCTGCTCGACACCATCTTCTGCGGGGTCACCATTGCTCTGGCGAGCGTGACGCTGCAAACGACCGGCACGCTGGATAAGCAGATCAATCGGGGCCAAATCGGAAACCATCACATCCACATCAAAATCCAGGCTTTGCTCCAGCACCTGCGTACCGATCAACACACGACCCGCTCGCTCAGCCCCCAGTGAATGCTTGCCAAAACGCACCAGTACATCGGCTTCGATATCCAACCGATCACCCATGGCATAGCGGCTGTGGAATAGCATCAGACTCTGCTCAGGTAGATGCTCGGATAGCAGGCCATGAGCACGCCGTGCATCCTCTACAGTATTGCGAATCCAGGCGATGCAGCGCCCTGCCCGCGCTTGCTCGATGAGCAAATCCACAACCTGCGCTTCATCATGCAGCGCCTGCACTTGCACACGACGACGTACTTGCGGACGAGTTTCGCAGGCATGCGCATGCACCTCGCGTCCTGCCCGCACCGCCAAGGGATAGCGGCGATCATCCAGCACAGTGTCATCACTGAAACCCAGGCCGTAGCGATAGGCCGCCAGCAACATTTCGCGCATCGCCAATGGCAGGGTCGCCGACAACAGAATGACACTGCCCCCTTGCCGCGCATGGGCAGTCAGCAAGGTTTTCAACAAAGTCATCATGTAGGCGTCGTAAGCATGCACTTCATCGACCAGCAGTACCTTGCCAGCCAGCCCCAGCAGTCGCAGGGACTGGTGCCGTGCAGGCAATATCGCTAGCAGCGCCTGATCAAGCGTGCCCACACCTACTTCGGCGAGCAGAGCTTTCTTGCGATTGTCTGCCAGCCAGGCATTGCACTGGGCGCTGGCCGACCCTTCATCCGCCTGATAGGAACGGTCATTCGCCTGCTCCTGAGCTTGCAGAACACTCTGACGAAAACCTTCCACCAGTTGGCGAGCACCGTGGGAAAGAATCAGCGATGGTTGCGCCTGCGACTGGTAAAGACGTCGGTATACGCTGCCTACGCGCTGGTACATCTGGTTGGCCGTAGCCATGCTCGGCAAGGCGAAATACAAGCCATGTGCCCTACCTGCCTGCATCAGGCGCTGGGTAAGTATCAGTGCGGCCTCGGTCTTGCCGGCCCCAGTTACATCCTCCAGCAGGAACAGTTGTGGGCCGCTCTCCAGCTCGATCGAAGCGGCGTACTGCTGTAACGGTGTCGGCTCGCGCAGGTAATCGAACAAATGCTGAGGGATTGGCCACTCACGCACCGCCTGCCGGCTCAGACCAGCGCCCGCCACGGCATGCTGCGCTTGCACTTGCGCATGCTGCCAGTAATCAATCAGCGGCAAGGGCGCACTGCGATAGCAAAAAAGTGCCTGGTTGGAGCCGAGCCAGTCGGCCAACACGGATAGCCCTGCCAGACGCCAGGCATGCCGCCTCAAAACCTGTGAATGCTCACGCTGCGGCACAGGCAAGTTCGCCGGCAACCACCAAGCCGCGATATCGGCCACGAACGCCAGCGCGGCACGGCGATCAGCCCGTAGAAAAAAATCACCCGCATCCAGCGCGATCAGCCCGCCACTCTCGGACTCCTGCGGTGGTTTGCCATGATGCCCAACCGCACTGCGCACCCAGATAGCCCAAAAATCGCTCTGCGGATCGGGCAGCCCTTCAAGCGCAAAGCCTTCGGCGATGTCCTGCTCCCACAGAACCCAGCCCAATGTGTCATGCCGCTGCTCATAGCGCTTACCTTCATCTGCCGGAACCAGATCGGGAGAGAGGTTGGGCACCAGGTTCTGAAAAGCTCGAGCGAACTTGCCCAAGTCATGCAAGGCAAGGAAAAACAGAAACAGCTTCTCGACATCCTGCTGAGGCCAACCTAGATCGCTTGCCAAGGAAGCCAAGCTGAATTGCGACAATCTCAACAGCGCCTGCCCACAGGCAGCCACATCAAGACAATGAAAGGGCAACAGATGGTAGGCGGACGAATCCGCTTGCTCGGGTGAAGCCTTGCCCCAGTAGCGAAAATAATCGGGGCTCGCGAGTTCGGTCATTTGGCACTTCCCATCCATAGGCGCTCATGCAGACAAGCCTGCAGTAAAGCAGACAAATTGCCACTACGAAAATGAGTCAGATCAACTCAGCCAAGGAACTCCCAGGGGTTGATCAGTGCCACGCCTGTGGGCAGAAAGTCCGCCACGTTGCGCGTAGCGACTGTCATGCCATGCACCAGCGCCGTGGCCGCGATCAGGGCGTCGCGTTCGCCGCGTGGGTCGGGGACGTGCAGTTGCGCGCAGCGCTGCGCCACGGCGGCGTCGACCGGCAGGATGCGTCCGGCGAAGCCGGGTAGTACATGGCCATCGAGCCAGGAGCGCAGCAGGCTGCCCTGCTGCGGGTCGCGTCCTTCCACTAGCAGCACGCCGGTTTCCAGCTCCAGCACGGTGATCGCGGAAATGAACAACTGCCCCGGCAGCAGGCGCTGAGCCCAGGCCACCAGGCGCGGGTCGGCCTTGCCACTCTTGGCCTTGCGCAGTTCGGACACGGCACTGGTGTCGAGGACGAACATCAGCTCAAATCCGCCGGGCGCGACAAACCTTGCGCACGCGGCGCCTCGAACTCGATGTCCTCGACTGTCGGCATGGCCAGCAGATCGATGATGCTGCCGGGGCCGCCGGTCAGACGCTGGTATTCCTCGATGCTCAGCAGCACATGGGCCAGTTTGCCACGATCCGTGATAAAGACCGGCCCCTGGTTGGCAGCGCGCTTGGCGCCACTGGCGTCCTGATTGAATTCGCGACTGGTAAGAATGGTTTGCATGGCACACTCCATACATGTAGAAACGTACCTACATCATACCCCTGATGATCATTTGGGCAAGCTACCGACTGTGCCCCGCAGATACACCCAGCCAGCTCATCATCCAAGAGCACCGTAAAACGTACGGCTGCTGGCAGCCAGTGCTACCACGGAATTAATCAGGTCAGGTAAAAGACCTATTTAATGCCACTCATCTATGCCCACGTCCGAGTCAATAAGCGCGTGCTACGATGCACCAATCCTGTAACACATTGAGGTGCTCAATCATGAGTGAAGCCACCTTTACCTTTCGCGTAGACGACGCACTGAAAAGCGAATTTGCCCAGGCTGCCAAAGCCCGTGATCGCACTGGCGCCCAACTGCTGCGCGACTTCATGCGTGACTTCGTCCGACAGCAGCAGGAGGCCGCCGAGCACGATGTCTGGCTGCGCCGCCAGGTACAGATGGGGCTGGATTCGGCCAATGCTGGTGAGTTGCTCAGTGGCGAAGAGGTCGAAGCCGAAGCCGCCGCATGGCGTGCTGAAATGCGCCGCAAGCTGGACAGCGCCGCGTCGTGAAGCTGGCCTGGACGCGCCTTGCGCTGAACGACCGCCAAGCCATCCGCAGTTATATCGCCCAGGACAATCCCATTGCCGCCCTGGCGCTGGATGAGTTGTTCACGGAGAAGGCCAGCCGCCTGGCCGATCATCCCGGCTTGGGGCGACCGGGCCGGGTAAGCAGCACTCGCGAACTGGTCGTGCACCAGCACTATCTGATGATCTACGACCTGGCCAATGACCTGGTACGGATACTCCGCGTGCTGCATACGGCACGTCAGTGGCCAAGTGCGGACTGAACTCAGGTCTCGCGCTGGTAAACCAAGCCCAGCTCATCATCCAGACGCACCGTCAAACGCCCGAGCTGCAGGCAGCCATCGGTCAGGAGCAGCGGCTTGAGATGACGCAGCAACGGATGCTCGCTGAACGACCGCCGCGACTCCAGCGCCTGTGCATGCTTGACCAGTGCAGCGCGTGAGGTTTTCAACTGACGGGCATGGAGCTGTTTGGCCAGCGCATTGGACAAAAGCTGATCGGGGTCGAAAGCCTCGCCATTCGGGGCCAGGCTCCAGCCGCCGGGCACCTGATGCACGGGAATCAAGGTCACGGAGTCGTCGCCCAGGCGGGTGTAGTTGGGCAGCCCCAAGCCTTCTTCGCCCTCTTCATAACCGCGATTCTTCTGGGTGTAGGCGTTCTGCGGTTCGGCCTCGGGATCGATGGCGACATTGAGTGCCATCATGCGCTCGGTTTGTCGCTTGCCCAAATGGCTACCGTAGGCTTCATCTTCGATAAAGGCACGATCTGCCTCGGCAATATCAGCCGGCAAATCCTCGCTGTCATACACCGCCTGAACCAGTCGGTCGATATCCCGCGGCAAGTGCAGCTCCTGCTCACGCGACAACAGTGCCCAGGTGCGCCCTAGGATGTAGGGCTCGTAGACGTATTCCCAGGCCGTGCTTTTGAGATCGGGCAAGGCTTCCGGTGCCAGCCCCGCCACAAACAAGGTCGCCTGCCGATGCACCTCGGGGCGCTCACGTTGGTGGCGATGCAGACGACCGGCGCGCTGCAGGATGAGATCCACCGGCGCCAGGTCGGTGAGGATGAAGTCGAAGTCGATATCCAGGCTCTGCTCGGCTACCTGGGTGGCGATCAGCAAGGCCTTGGCGGGCCGCTCGCCACCCTGACCGAAACGCGCCAGCACCGCCTGCTCCTGCTGGCTACGCTGATCTGCCGGGAAGCGCGCATGAAACAGCAGCAGCGGCACCGCATCAGCCAGCTCGGCCTTGAGTTTTAGGTAAAGGCTTTGCGCGCGATCCACGGTATTGACGATCAGCGCTCCGCAACCGCCCTGCTCTACCAACTCAGAAGCCTTGGCGACCAGGCTGTCGATGTCTTCCGCCACGGCCTGCAGGTGAATCGGCGGCAGTGGCCGCGAGTCGCACGTACCGCCAGCCACGCCACGCGCGTCGGCCAGCAGGAGGCGCGGGTAACTCAGCTCGGGGGCGGTTTCCGGGGCCACGCCCCAGGCGCGCAGCAAGGCATAACGGCGCGGAGCGGGCAAAGTCGCGCTCATCAGCACCACCGAACTGCCCATCGCCCTGAGCCAGCGCAGCAGTGCTTCGATCAGGCCGCTGGTGTAGGTGTCGTAGGCATGCACTTCGTCGAGCACCACCACGCGGTTGCTCAGCCCCCACAAGCGCACGAAATGGTGTTTGACGTTGAGCGTGGCGAACAGCGCCTGATCCACGGTGCCGACGCCATAAGGCGACAGCAACGGACGGCGGCGCTGGGAGAACCAGGCCGACGATGACACGCTCTCGCCCTCGGCACCATAAATGCCCCGTAGCGCCAGCACCTGTTCGTTGAGCCCGGCGCCGCCATGCACAAGCTGTACATCCAACGCCGTATCGCCCGAGAAGCCGTGGAGAAAGGTCAGCGCACGGCTGAACAGCGCATTGCCCGTGGCCTGGGTCGGCAGCGCAACATAGAGGCCGCGATGCTGGTTGGCCGCCTGCAAGCGCAGGTGAGCGAGAAAGGCCAGCTCGGTCTTGCCCTCGCCCATCGGCGCCTCGACCAGCAGCAGTGCCGGGCCTTGCACACCGTCGAGCAGGCGATCAGCTTCCGCTTGCAGCGGGCGCGCTGTCAGTTCCGGGCGCTGGACGATCTGGGCGATCAGTTGATCGGCCGTGGCCGGGGCGGCCAGCAGAGACTGAAAGGGACGCCAACCGATCTCCCGCAAGGCCTGATCGGCGCGCGCGCAGGCATCGGCATGATGCTCGGCCAATAGCGCATGGCGCTCGCCCAGGGGAAACCATTCGGGATTGGAGCCAATCCAGTCAGCCACGCTAGTCAACCCCGCCAGCCACTGCACTGCCGGCTGCGACAACGCCTCGTTCTGCGGCGCGCCCTGTGGCGCCAATACGGCCCAGTAGGCCGCGAAGATTTGCTGACGCGCCTCGCTCCAGAGCGGCGGTTCGAACGCCGGTTTGGCCCGATTAAATTCGCTTTGGTTGAAGTTGTACCCATGGTGGGCGCTGATGGCCTGCAAGACATGGCGGATCCACAGCAGATGGCCGATGCCCTGACCAGGCAGATGCTCCCAGAGCAGCGCTGCACTGGCGCAGGCATGGTCGGTCACAGCCAATGAGCGAGCGGGAAAGGTCAGCCCCAGCGCCTCGTCGGTCTGCCGCCCTTCGGGCCATTTGTCCTGAAAGCCGGGAATGGCCTTGCCGAAATCATGCAACCCCACCAGGCAGGCAACCCAGCGCGCCACCTGCTCGCGTTCCAGCCCCAACGCCTGAGCGGCCCAAACCAGCGTGCTCGGCGGTTCATGCGCCAGCATCCGCTCGGCCACCGCCGCCACGTCCAGCAAATGCGCCAGCACACCATGGCCGAAGCCATCACCACTCTTGGCCCAGAGGCGGCGAGCCTGGTCGCTGAGATCGGTGAATCCTTTCATCTGTCACTCCCTGCATGGCTGATCGAGCTGCATGACAAGGTGCCAGTGCGCACGACAACAGACAACACCTCAGGCTTGGCGGACAAGCGCATCGTCGGCCTGAGACGGGGCACAATCGGCACCCCATACCGGCGAGCAGCACCGGGAAATCAGCAGCGCCCTCTGCAACAGCGTCTTAATCCAAGTTTCTGGACAATTTTCCACCTGTAATTCCATAACCATGGAATAAGTCCAGAAAAATGGACAACTGCTCAACACTGCAACAGCCACGCCGAACCCGTCATAAACCGCTGCGACCTTTTATCCACAAGCCTTAGCGCACTTTCCAAGAAGGCCCAACCGTGCCCTGGCACGACTCTCGCTCTGTAAACCTCAGAGGCGCGCTGGTGTATCCGCGCGCTCACGGTAGAACGGCCCTGAGCCGCTAGCAGCCTGTTGAAATTCGCCGCGATGATTACATCCACTGCTTCTGGCAGCAGCGGTCGCGCTCGTTTACTTCCCGTTTAGGGCGCCAATCGATGGAAATAGCCCGATTTGGCGTGCTCCAGGCGCACCTTCCCCGTCAACGCGCTCATGCCATTGAGCCTCTAGCCAGCAGCTTCGGCAGGCGCACCAGGTTGCTTGCCGCCATGGCCAGCTGGAACAGCGCGTCGACACGCTCAAGTCCGCGTTGCTTCACCTGGCGCAGGCCTGCCGCCGCCTTGAGCCAGCCGAAGTGGGTTTCGATCCAGGCGCGAATCTTCAGGCTCAGACCATAGCCGGCGTGGCGCGTGGTACGGCCATCGATGGCGCTGCGCCGACCATTGGTGTTCTGCGCAACATGGGGTGTCACGCCGAGGGCACGACAGGCGGCCACGAAGTCTGCCGTGTCGTAAGCCTTGTCCGCGGCCAAGGTGCGTCGACGGCGACCACCCAGCTTGCTCAGCATCGCCAGCGCGGCTTCGCGTTCGCCATGGCCACCGGCCAGAGTCACATGAGCACTGCGCACCAGGCCACTGCGGTGTTCCATCAGTACATGCCCCATGTAACTCAGCTGCGCGCCGGTGTTGTGGCTCTTTCGGTACAGCCGGGCATCCGGATCGCTGGTCGAGGCGTGGGTGTCGTTGCTGCGCTTGTGCCCCTTGAAGTCTGGCTGGGCATTGCGCGGGCCGGGGCCTTGATCGTCTGGCGTATCGTCCTTGGGACGGAAACTCTTCTGAGAGGCCCAGGCTTGCAGCAATGTGCCGTCGACCGAGAAGTGCTCATCCGAGATCAGCCCCTGCTTCTCCGCCAGGCGTACCACCTCGCTCAGAAACTCGGCGGCCACTGCCTTCGGCCTGCTGCCCAATCATGATCAGGTCGCCGGCTTCTACACCTTCGGC
>ERZ1029870.81-NODE-81-length-13412-cov-14.911208_pt1 | contig 13412 bp, 9 predicted proteins | sample MGYA00519236_ERZ1029870 | MGnify/ENA primary metagenome ERZ1029870 (study PRJEB33666, sample SAMEA4610924) | skin metagenome | biome: Human-associated habitat; feature: Malodor aspect; material: skin | place: Philippines | collected 2015-08 ... | reverse complement strand
AGCCCGGCACGCTCGAACAACCAGAAGGCCGCCAGCGTACCCATCTCGAAATAGGTCAGCGAGATTTCGCCTCGCGCAGCTTCGACCGCGGTGAACGCCTGACACAACGCTTCGTCGCTCGCTTCACATCCATCCAGCACCACGCGCTCGTTGTAGCGCAGCAGATGGGGCGAGCTATAGACGCCTACGCGCTGCCCCTGGGCAGCGATCAGGCTGGCGAGAAAGGCGCAGGTAGAGCCCTTGCCATTGGTGCCGGTGACGGTGATCACCAGCGGTGCAGGCTTGCCCAGACCAAGCCTGCGGGCTACCTCGCGCGAACGCTCCAGGCCCATGTCGATGGCCGAGGGATGCAGCTGCTCGAGGTAGGCGAGCCACTCGCCCAGGCTACGTTGGGTCATGCCGTGGCCGGCAGAGCAACCGGTGACGGACGATTCATCAGTTGCGCGAGCAGACGCGCCAGACGCGGGCGCAGCTCATTGCGCGGGATGATCATGTCGATGGCGCCGTGATCCAGCAGGAATTCACTGCGCTGGAAGCCTTCCGGCAGCTTCTCGCGCACGGTCTGCTCGATCACGCGCGGGCCGGCAAAGCCGATCAGCGCCTTCGGCTCGGCCACGATCACATCACCGAGCATGGCCAGGCTGGCCGATACGCCGCCATATACCGGGTCGGTCAGCACGGAGATGAAGGGCAAGCCCTCTTCACGCAGGCGGGCCAGCGCCGCCGAGGTCTTGGCCATTTGCATCAGCGAGATCAGCGCTTCCTGCATGCGCGCACCACCAGAGGCGGAGAAACACACCAGCGGGCAGCGGTTCTCCAGGGCGAAATTGGCTGCCTGGACGAAGCGCTCGCCAACGATGGCGCCCATGGAGCCGCCCATGAAGGAGAACTCGAACGCGCAAACGGCGATCGGCATGCCTTCGAGCGTGCCACTCATGGAAATCAGCGCATCCTTCTCGCCCGTCTGCTTCTGCGCAGCGGCCAGGCGATCCTTGTATTTCTTGGTATCGCGAAACTTCAGCCGATCGACCGGTTCCAGGTCTGCACCAAGCTCTGCGCGCCCTTCGGCATCGAGAAACAGATCGATACGAGCGCGGGCACCGATGCGCATGTGATGGTTGCACTTGGGGCAGACATCGAGGGTCTTTTCCAGCTCGGGACGGTAAAGCACGGCCTCGCAGGACGGACACTTGTGCCACAGGCCTTCAGGCACCGAGCTTTTCTTCACCTCGGAACGCATGATCGAGGGAATCAGTTTGTCTACCAACCAGTTGCTCATGCTGTCATTTCTCCATAACCGTTGGTTCGGGTGAGCGACTCATCGATGCTCACCTCCAGCAATTCTTTTCCGCCGTATCGGCAGGCCGCCCCTTGGGCTGCCTGTGGCGGTGTGACAGGCTAATTGACGGCCACGCACGAAGCGCCGTCACATCGCGCACTCTGTACGGCCCGAATGAAAGCACAAATCTTGCCTGCATCCTTTATGCCCTTACTGGCTTCCACCCCACCACTGACGTCCACGGCATAGGGGCGCACCTGACGAATCGCGGACGCGACATTACCGGCATCGAGCCCGCCGGCCAGGATAATGGGCTTGCTCGCCTGCCGGGGCACCAGTGACCAATCGAAAGCGGCTCCGGTTCCCCCTGGCACCCCTTCGACGAAGGTGTCCAGCAAAATGCCCTGCGCGCCCGTGTAGGGCGCCATCGCGGCCATCACATCCTGACCGGGGCGGATCCGCAGCGCCTTGATGTAAGGGCGGCCATATCCCTCGCAATCCTGCGGGGACTCATCGCCATGGAACTGCAACAGATCCAGCGGCAACCGCTGCAGCACTTGCTGCAACTCGGCACGCGGCATATCGACGAACAAACCAACCGAGGTCACGAACGGCGGCAGTGCGCGCAGAATCGCAGCGGCCTGTTCGACACTGACAGCGCGCGGGCTTTTCGCATAAAAAACCAGGCCAATGGCATCAGCGCCCGCCTGCACAGCAGCCAGGGCGTCCTCGACACGGGTAATACCGCAAATCTTGCTGCGTACGACGCTCACGTTCACACCTCTTGCCATGCGGCCCCGGATGTTAGCAAAGGCTTATGGCTGTCGCACGTCCGGTAGGCCAGAGAGGAAATGCGGGCCGAGATAGCGAATTGGCAGCTCGAACTCCTCTGGATAATCGACCTGCACCAGATACAGACCATAAGGATGTGCCGTCACGCCACCGCTGTGCCGATCACCGCGCTCGAGCACCTCACGCGCCCACTCCGGCGGCCGCTCTCCCGCGCCGATGGTCATCAACACTCCGGCGATATTGCGCACCATATGATGAAGAAAGGCGTTGGCACGAATATCCAGCACGATGAAGCGGCCATGCTCGATCAACTGCAAATGATGCACGGTCTTGATCGGCGACTTGGCCTGGCAACGCGTAGCGCGAAAGGCACTGAAGTCATGCGTGCCCACCAGCGCCTGAGCAGCCTCGCGCATGCGTCCGACATCCAGCGGGCGATGATTCCAGGTGACTTCCTCGGCCATGTGCGCAGGACGAATCGGATCGTTGTAGATCACGTAGCGGTAACGCCTCGCCATGGCCGAAAAACGCGCATGAAAATGCGCCGGCATGACCTTGGCCCAGGTCACGCTGATGTCGGCAGGCAGATTCATGTTGGCCCCCATAACCCAGGCATGCAGCGAGCGCTCAACGGCGGTATCGAAATGCACCACCTGACCACTGGAATGCACGGAAGCATCGGTGCGCCCTGCACAGTGAATAGTGACAGGCGCACCGCCTGCTACCTTCGACAGCGCATCCTCCAGGCAACCCTGGATGGAGGCGACCTTGCCACCCTGGCGTTGGAAACCACGATAACGTGCGCCCTTGTATTCGAGGCCCAGGGCGACTCTGGAAAAGCCAGCGGCCGCCATTTCGGCGGCCGCTACAGGTACTGCGTCAGACATGGAATCGATCAAACCAACTTGGAAATCATCTCGCGAGCTTCCTGCTGCTGTGCGTCGTTACCTTCGGCGACCACTTCGTCGAGAATGTCGCGGGCCCCTTCGGTGTCCCCCATGTCGATGTAGGCGCGCGCCAGGTCGAGCTTGGTCGCCGTCTCATCGGTTCCGGAGAGGAAATCGAAATCGTCGTCACCATCCAGCTCGCTGGAAAGGCTGTCCGCCGAAGCCAACGGGGCGGCTTGCGGCGCATCGAAGTCATTCGACAGCTGATCCAGCTCGGCAGTCACTTCGTCGAGTTGCGCGGCGAAGCTGTCCGGCTCTACAGCAGGCGGAACCGGCGCTTCGTCTTCGAGCGACAGGTCAAAATCGGCAGGTAGATCAAGGTCGGCAGCCGGCGTTTCTTCTGGCAGGTCGAGGCTCAAGCCGGACAGGTCATCGGCCGACTGATTCAACGGCGCATCATCGTCGAGACTGAGCAGGAACTCATCCGTTTCGTCGCTGGAGGCGGCAGCAGGCTCGTCCAGATCGAGGCTGAACGCAGAGAGATCGTCAGCCGGCTGGGACAGCTCGACCTTGTCGTCGCCCAGGGCCAGATCGAAGTCCAGGTCGTCATCAGCGGCAGAGCTCGGAGCGGCTGGCTCGTCGATCAGGCCGAAATCCAGATCGTCATCCAGCGACAGTGGCGCTTCGTCAGCCTTGTCGGACTGCAGGTCATTTTCCAGATCAGCCTCAAGATCGTCGAGGCTCAGGTCGAAGGCATCATCCAGATCGCCAGTAGCAGCTGGCGCCTCGGCGGCCGGCTCGTCCAGACTGAGATCATCCAGGCTGAACTCGCCCATGTCGTCATCAGCGGAAGCAGCAGCGGCCGCCACGGCGCCAGCGCCAGCAAAGGCAGCGATGGCCGGGTACTTGGCCTTCAGTTGCTCGGCCTCGGCATTCACTCCGCCGATCTCGCGCAGCTCGTTGTCCTGACGGGCAAAACCCTCACGATCACCCAGCTCGGCGTAAACCTCCATCAGCTTCAGGCGCAGATCGGCACGGTGCGGCTCGTCGTTGATCGCGTTCTGCAGCAGCTCGGCAGCCTGATTGAAGCGGCCGTAGGCGATGTAGATGTCCGCCTCGCCCAGCGCATCACCGGTCTGTGCCGTAACACGCTCCTCGCCAGCGGTCTGGGCCACCGGGGCAGGCTCTTCATCGAGACCGGCGAAGCTGTCTTCCGGCATATCCAGATCGGATGCGAAGGCCTGATCCTGGGACAGGTCGTCGGCCAGCTCGTCTTGCAGCTCCGCCTCCTTCATGGCATTGCGGCGCGACAACGCCATCAGAGCGACCAGCAGAAGCAGCAGCGCACCGCCGCCAGCCAGCCCCAGAGTCATCGGGTTGGCCATCAGGTCATCGATAAAGCTCTGTGGAGCCGGGGCCGGAGCGGGTGCAGGAGACGGCGCCGCGGGCTTGGCATCCTCAGCCGGCTTGGCCGGAGCAGCAGGCTCAACGGCAGCAGCCGGCTCCTCGGCCGGCTGTTCATTGGCGGCGGCGCTGTCTTCAACGGACGCCGCGGGCTCCTCGGAATAGTTGTAATCAGGTGCCGCCTCTTCGGACGGCGAAGCGGGCGGCGTTGCAGCCTCCGCAGCCGGCTGCGCTGCCTCAGGCTGTTCAGCAGGAGCTTGCGTGGCAGGCTCGGTGACCGGGGTTTGTGCAGTTGCGCCTTCCTCAGCAGCCGGAACAGCCGACAGATCAGCCTGCAACTTGGCCAACTGGCTGTCTTTCAGTTCGACCAGCCGCTGCAGCTTATCCAGCTGACTTTGCAGGTCACCGACGCGACTCTGCAGCTCGGCGTTCTCGCGACGGGTCGAGTCCAGGCTTTCCTGGGTCACGGCCAGCTTGTCAGCCAGCGCCTTGCTGCTGGCAGACCCGGTATCGCTACCGCGAGTGGACTGACCTGCCTCAGCCGCAACCAGTTTCAGGCTATCGGCCGACTCGGCAGTGGCCGGCGCAGAACCTGCGGTGGTACGGCGAGTGGCATCCAGCTGGCGCGAGGCGACGGCGCGACCTTCGCGCCAGGCGGCATTCTGTTCGGCAACCTGAGCGATCGCTTCGGCATTGCTGCGACTGCGAATCTGTTGCTCGTCCGGCAGGCGCAGTACCTGGCCGCTCTTCATGCGGTTGATATTGCCGCCAATGAAAGCGTCAGGATTCAGGTCCTGGATGGCCAGCATGGTCTGATTGACCGAAGAACCACCACCGACACGCTGAGCGATTTCCCAGAGCGTATCGTTGGCAGTGGTTCTGTATTCGTTGCCGGAAATGGCGCGTGAAGCCGGGGCCGGCGCTGCGGGACGTGGAGCCGGGGCCGGAGCGGCACTGCGCGGCACTGGAGCCGGAGCCACAGACGGACGCGGCGCTGGCGCGGCGATCGGCAGTTGCGGAGCAGCGGCCACTGTCGTTTGCGGGGAGTAAAGTGGCGGATCGAGCAGCAGGGTGTATTCGCGCAGCAAGCGACCGTTTGGCCAGAGCACTTCCACCAGGAAGTTGAGATAAGGCTCGCGGACGGCCTTACTTGAAGTGACACGAATAACGCTCTTGCCATTAGGCTTCAATACAGGAGTGAACTTGAGATCGGTCAGAAAGTACTGACGATCAACCCCCGCCTTGACGAAGTCTTCAGGGGACGCAAGGCTCGGAATCACCTCATTGGGGGCTAGGTCACGCACCTCGAGCAATTCGATTTCTGCTACCAACGGCTGATTCAGCGAGGACTGCAGGGTAACCTCACCCAACCCCAGCGCATGCGCCATACCGGAAGACAGCGCGGAAGCGGCTGCGATTGCCAGCACCAGTTTGCGAACCCGAACCATAGCGTTATCCCTTGTTTTAGCTTTTTTCTCGGCATGCGAGAGGGTCTTGAGCACTGCTGCCTGCCTCCGCTCCAAGAGCGGCTCCCCATTCAGCAATCAACTCAGCCGGTATTGCCAAGCTAGAAAGATTCTTCAAATTTCTAGGTAAGTATCTTTTACAGATAGTGTTTTATCAATAACTCGGCTATCTGCACTGCATTCAGGGCGGCACCTTTTCTTACATTATCAGACGCAATCCACAAATTGAGTTGACGTGGATCGCTGACGCCAAGACGCACACGCCCGACATAGACCTGATCCTGCCCTACTGCGTCACCCGCTGCGGTCGGGTAATCGCCCGCCTCGACCAGCTCGATACCCTGAGCAGCCTCGAGGACCTGCTGCACTGCAACAAGGTCGATATCCCCATCAGCCTGCACACCCAGCGCCAGGCTGTCGCCAAAAAAAACGGGCGCCAGTGCGCACGTCGCAGCTACCGGAAGCTGAGGCGCGCCCAGAAGTTGCTGGACTTCCATGGCAAGGCGTTTTTCCAGCTGCGCATGCCCTTGCCCATCGACCTCGCCAATCTGCGCCAATAAGTTGAAGGCAACTTGCCGATCCACCGTCCTGGGCTCCAGTGGTCGCGCGTTGAGCAACTCCGCGGTCTGCCGCGCCAACTCCTGTACGCCACTACGCCCCAGGGTCGAGATGGCCAACATGGCTGTCAGCTGCAACCGCTGCGGTTGCAACACGAGTTTCAATGCCGCCAGCACCAATGCGCAGGCGACCGCCGAGGGCGTCGGCGCACTCACACAGCATGGTTTGCTCAAAGCCGGCAGCCCCTCGACTCCCAGCTCGGGCAGCACGCATGGCGCCTGCTCCAGCGGCAACGCAGCGCTCAGATCGATGAGCGAGCAACCGGCCGCCAGCACACGCTCACGACAGGCACGCGTCACGTCTGCACCGGCCGCGAAGAATGCCAATTGCACCTGAGAGAAATCGAAAGTGTCGAGCGAACGGACCCGCACCTGGCGGCCACGGAAGGACAGGCTCTGCCCAGCCGATTCGCTACCGGCCAGCAGATGCAGGTCCTTGAGCGGAAACTCACGCTCTTCGAGCAACTCGACCAGCGTTTCACCGACGTTACCGGTAGCGCCGATCAGGGCGACATTGATGGGCTGACTCATGGACTGACCTACAACACGGAAGGAGCGGCACTGTAACTGCACGCCCCTCGCCCGAGCAATCGGCGCGCGCGTCCATAAAAAGACAAAGCCCTTCTGCCGAAACAGAAGGGCTTTGTTTGACTCCGGGCGTTCGGGCTGAAGGTTAGCGCTCCAGCAGAATCCGCAACATGCGGCGCAGCGGCTCGGCAGCGCCCCACAGCAACTGATCACCCACGGTGAAGGCGCCCAAGTACTGCGAGCCCATGTTGAGCTTGCGCAGACGCCCGACCGGAACGCTCAGGGTGCCAGTCACGGCAGTCGGGCCGAGGTCGCGGATGGAGTCTTCGCGATGGTTCGGCACCAGCTTGACCCAAGGGTTGTGCTGACTGATCAAGCCCTCGATGTCAGCCATCGGCACGTCCTTGTTCAGTTTGATGGTCAGCGCCTGGCTGTGGCAACGCATGGCGCCGATGCGCACACAGATGCCGTCGACCGGAATCGGGTTCTTGAAGCGACCGAGAATCTTGTTGGTCTCGGCCTGAGCCTTCCACTCTTCACGGCTCTGCCCGTTGGGCAGTTCCTTGTCGATGTAGGGGATCAGGCTGCCGGCCAGCGGCACACCGAAGTTGTCCACCGGGAAGGCTTCACCGCGCATGGCTTCGGCGACCTTGCGGTCGATGTCGAGAATGGCGCTGGCCGGATCGGCCAATTCATCGGCCACCGCACCGTTGATCGCGCCCATCTGCTTGATCAGCTCGCGCATGTTCTGCGCGCCTGCACCGGAGGCTGCCTGATAGGTCATGGCGCTCATCCACTCGACCAGACCGGCTTCGTACAGACCACCGAGGGCCATCAGCATCAGGCTGACGGTGCAGTTGCCGCCGATGTAGTTCTTGCTGCCGGCATCCAGCGCCTGGTCGATGACCTTGCGGTTGACCGGGTCGAGCACGATCACCGCACTGTCATCCATACGCAGGCTGGAAGCCGCGTCGATCCAGTAGCCCTGCCAGCCGGCTTCACGCAGCTTGGGGAAGACTTCATTGGTGTAGTCGCCACCCTGGCAGGTCAGGATCACGTCCAGGCCCTTGAGGTCGTCGATGCTGTAGGCGTCCTTCAGCGGGGCAATGTCCTTGCCAATGGCAGGACCCTGACCGCCGACATTGGAGGTGGTGAAGAACACCGGCTCGATCAGGTCGAAGTCCCGCTCTTCCAGCATGCGCTGCATGAGCACGGAACCGACCATGCCACGCCAACCGATCAGACCTACACGTTTCATAACGACTACACCTATATAAACAGCCCGCCGGAACCACCCGGCGGGGCTGGGAAGATTACAGACTACGCAGCGCGGAGGCTACTGCATCACCCATCGCAGCAGTACCGACACGGGTCTTGCCTTCGGACCAGATGTCACCGGTACGCAGGCCCTGATCCAGCACCAGGCTCACCGCGTTCTCGATGGCATCGGCGGCAGCGACCTGGCCGAAGCTGTAACGCAGCATCATGGACACCGAGAGAATGATGGCCAGCGGGTTGGCGATGCCCTTGCCGGCGATGTCCGGCGCGGAGCCATGGCACGGCTCGTACATACCCTTGTTGTTGGCGTCCAGGGAGGCCGAAGGCAGCATGCCGATGGAACCGGTGAGCATCGAAGCTTCGTCGGACAAAATGTCACCAAACATGTTGTCGGTGACCATCACATCGAATTGCTTGGGCGCACGCACCAGCTGCATGGCGGCGTTGTCGACGTACATGTGGCTCAGCTCGACGTCCGGGTAGTCCTTGGCCACTTCTTCGACCACGGCGCGCCACAGCTGGCTGGAGGCCAGGACGTTGGCCTTGTCCACCGAGCACAGCTTCTTGTTGCGCACCATGGCCATGTCGAAACCGACCTTGGCGATGCGGCGGATTTCGCTCTCGCTGTAGGGCAGCGTGTCGTAGGCCATGCGCTCGCCGTTTTCCAGCACCTTGGTCTCGCGCGGCTGACCGAAGTAGATGCCGCCAGTCAGCTCGCGGACGATGAGGATGTCCAGGCCGGCGACCACTTCCGGCTTGAGGCTGGAGGCCTCGGCCAGCTGCGGATAGAGGATCGCCGGACGCAGGTTGCCGAACAGGCCCAGTTGCGAACGGATCTTCAGCAGACCACGCTCCGGGCGAATGGCCGGATCGATGGCGTCCCACTTCGGGCCACCAACGGCGCCGAGCAGCACGGCATCGGCGGCCTTGGCGCGTGCCAGAGTCTCGTCGGCCAGCGGCACGCCGTAACGGTCGATGGCCGCGCCACCCAGATCATCGAAGCTCAGCTCGAACCCCAGGGCGTACTTGTCGTTGGCCAGGTTCAATACCTTGACCGCCTCGGCCATGATTTCCGGGCCGATACCATCACCTGGGAGAACCAGAATCTGCTTGCTCATTGCATCCTCATCAAACCGTAGGGTGCGCCGTGCGCACCACTTAAATAGTCTTAAATCAGGCGCGCATAGCGCATTCTATCGAACGCCTTACTTGATCGCGCCGAACAGCCAGGGGCTGCTCTGTTGGTGTTTGGCTTCGAAAGCCTTGATCGCGTCCTGATCCTGCAGGGTCAGGCCGATGTCGTCCAGACCATTGAGCAGGCAGTGCTTGCGGAAGGCATCGACCTCGAAGCTGTATTGCACGCCGTCGGGACGGGTCACGGTCTGCGCTTCGAGATCGACGGTCAGTTGATAACCCTCGGTGGCCTCGGCCTGCTCGAACAGCGCATCGACTTCTTCATCCTTGAGGATGATCGGCAGCAAGCCGTTCTTGAAGCTGTTGTTGAAGAAGATGTCAGCGAAGCTCGGCGCGATGATGGTACGGAAGCCATATTCTTCAAGCGCCCAGGGCGCGTGCTCACGGGAGGAGCCGCAGCCGAAGTTCTCGCGCGCCAGCAGCACACTGGCGCCCTGATAACGCGGGAAGTTAAGCACGAAATCCTTGTTGATCGGGCGCTTGGAGTTGTCCTGGTTCGGCTGACCGACATCCAGGTAGCGCCACTCGTCGAACAGGTTGGGGCCGAAGCCGGTGCGCTTGATCGACTTCAAGAACTGCTTGGGAATGATCTGGTCGGTGTCGACGTTGGCGCGATCGAGCGGGCAAACCAGGCCAGTGTGTTGGGTAAAGGCTTTCATGTGCGGTCTCCTCAGGCCTGGATCAATTCGCGAACATCGATGAAGCGACCGGTTACCGCCGCCGCGGCAGCCATGGCCGGACTGACCAGGTGGGTACGACCACCGGCGCCCTGACGGCCTTCGAAGTTGCGGTTGGAGGTGGAAGCGCAATGCTCGCCGCTGCCCAGCTTGTCCGGGTTCATCGCCAGGCACATGGAACAACCCGGCTCACGCCATTCGAAACCGGCCTCGATGAAAATCTTGTCCAGCCCTTCCGCCTCGGCTTGCGCCTTGACCAGACCGGAGCCCGGCACCACCAGCGCCTGCTTGACGGTCGCCGCGACCTTGCGGCCCTTGGCCACTTCGGCGGCGGCGCGCAGGTCTTCGATGCGCGAGTTGGTGCAGGAACCGATGAACACGCGATCGAGCTGGATATCGGTGATCGGCTGGTTCGCGGAGAGGCCCATGTATTTCAGCGCACGGATAATCGAATCCTTCTTCACCGGGTCGGCTTCGACGGCCGGGTCCGGCACCTTCTGGTCCACGGCCAGAACCATCTCCGGCGAGGTGCCCCAGCTCACCTGCGGTTTGATGTCTTCGGCCTTGAGTTCGACCACGGTGTCGAACACCGCATCTTCGTCGGAAACCAAGGTACGCCACTGCGCCACGGCCTTGTCCCAGTCGCTGCCCTTGGGCGCGAACGGACGATCCTTGACGTAGGCGATGGTCTTCTCGTCCACGGCCACCAGGCCGACGCGGGCACCCGCCTCGATGGACATGTTGCAGATGGTCATGCGGCCTTCCAGCGACAGGTCGCGAATCGCGCTGCCGGCGAATTCCAGGGCATGGCCGTTGCCGCCAGCGGTGCCGATCTTGCCGATCACGGCCAGCACGATGTCCTTGGCAGTGACGCCGAACGGCAATTTGCCTTCGACGCGCACCTGCATGTTCTTCATCTTTTTGGCCACCAGGCACTGGGTGGCGAGTACGTGCTCGACCTCGGAGGTGCCGATGCCGTGGGCCAACGCACCGAAGGCGCCATGGGTGGAGGTGTGCGAGTCGCCGCAGACCACGGTCATGCCCGGCAGGGTAGCGCCCTGCTCCGGCCCGACCACATGGACGATGCCCTGGCGCACGTCGTTCATCTTGAACTCGAGAATGCCGAAGTCATCGCAGTTCTCGTCCAGGGTCTGAACCTGGATGCGCGAGACTTCGTCGGCGATGGCTTCGAGGCCACCCTGGCGCTCGGCCTTGGTGGTCGGCACGTTGTGATCAGGCGTGGCGATGTTGGCGTCGATGCGCCACGGCTTGCGCCCGGCCAGACGCAACCCTTCGAAGGCCTGTGGCGAGGTCACTTCGTGGAGGATGTGACGGTCGATATAGATCAACGAGGAACCGTCGTCACGACGTTTCACTTCGTGCATTTCCCAGAGCTTGTCGTAGAGCGTCTTGCCAGTCATCAGCCTTACCTCATCAGCGCCTTTTGAGCACATCCATCAACGGCCTGCGTGATCAACGCATGGCGTCAGAAGTGCACGTTTCTATGCCCGGGCAACAAAGCCCCTTTGGCTTATGGGGTGAAATGCTATGATCGCGAGACGAATAACTCAAATTCATATTTTTCATCCAGAGGATTCCACAAAGGAATCCATCTAAGACTGCAAGCGCCAAGCCACACGCCGCAAGCAAAGACCGAGCGGCCCGGCTTGTGGCTTGCAGCTTGCCGCTCGGAGCTGTTTTATGGATCTCGCCAACCTCAACGCTTTTATCGCCATTGCCGAAACCGGCAGTTTTTCTGAAGCCGGCGAGCGCCTGCACCTGACCCAACCTGCCGTGAGCAAACGCATCGCCGGTCTGGAGCAGCAATTGGGCGTGCGCCTGTTCGACCGCCTCGGCCGCGAAATCGGCCTGACCCAGGCTGGCCGCGCGCTGCTGCCACGCGCCTACCAGATCCTCAACGTGTTGGACGACACCCGCCGCGCCCTGACCAACCTGTCCGGCGAGGTCAGCGGCCGCCTGACACTCGCCACCAGCCACCATATCGGCCTGCATCGCCTGCCTGCCCTGTTGCGCGCCTTCACCCGGGCACATCCGCAAGTGGCGCTGGATATCCAGTTTCTCGATTCGGAAGTGGCCTACGAAGAAGTCCTGCATGGCCGCGCCGAACTGGCGGTGATCACCCTCGCCCCGGAAACCCGCGAGCCGATTCGCGCCGTCGCCGTGTGGGACGATCCACTGGATTTCGTCGCCGCCCCCGAACACCCACTGGCGCGCAGCCAGGTGATCAGCATGGCCGATGTGGCGCAGCACCCGGCGGTGTTTCCCGGCGGCAACACCTTCACCCATCACATCGTGCAGCGTCTGTTCGAGGCCCAGGGGCTGACCCCCAACATCGCCATGAGTACCAACTACCTGGAAACCATCAAGATGATGGTGTCCATCGGCCTGGCCTGGAGTGTACTGCCGCGCACCATGCTCGACGATCAGGTCGCGCGCCTGCCGATACCCGGCATTCAGTTGACCCGCCAATTAGGCTACATCCTGCATACCGAGCGCACCCTATCGAATGCCGCGCGGGCATTCATGGATCTGCTCGATAGCCAGCGCGATGATCTTGCATAGGCATCCGAACTGAGACTAACGTGGCGACATAACGACAAAAACATATCTACATGCCTTTAACGCCCGCCCCGCGCATCGCGCATTCCGGAGAACGGTTCGGCCATGGCCAGATCGACTGACCAGACCCCGCCCCTGCCGCATATACCGGCGATGGATCCCGTCGAATTCGAACAAACCTGGCAAGATGCACCGCGTTTGCTGGCGGCCCTCAATGGCGCAAAACTCGGCACCTGGTATTGGGACATTGGCACTGGCCAGGTCAACTGGTCACGTGGCGCCCAGGCATTGTTCGGCCTGGACCCCAGCCGCCCCGTCAGCCAACCGCTGAACTACTTCGAACTGATTCCGGAAGAAGAGCGCCCGGCGATCCTGGCGAATTTCAATGCCATCGTCAGGGGCGAACAGATTTTCGATGTCCTGCGTCACCGCATCCGCTGGCCCGATGGCAGCCTGCGCTGGCTGGAAATCACCGGCAGCCTGCAATACGAGGCCGACGGGCGGCCGCGCATGTTCGGTGTCATCCGCGACATCAGCGCCCAGCAGGAACGCGCCGCAGCCTTGCGCGCCTCGGAAGAACGTTTCGCCAGCCTGTTCCGCCTGAGCCCCGACATCATGATGCTGGTGCGCTACGACAACAGCGAAATCGTCGAGGTCAATCAGCACTTCACCCAGGCCTTTGGCTGGGCTGCCAGCGAGATCATCGGCCG
>ERZ1029870.80-NODE-80-length-13496-cov-14.946358_pt1 | contig 13496 bp, 13 predicted proteins | sample MGYA00519236_ERZ1029870 | MGnify/ENA primary metagenome ERZ1029870 (study PRJEB33666, sample SAMEA4610924) | skin metagenome | biome: Human-associated habitat; feature: Malodor aspect; material: skin | place: Philippines | collected 2015-08 ... | reverse complement strand
CCACGGCCTTGCCGTCGCCCGGTTGCAGGTCTTCGATGATCAGTTGGTCAGTCATGTCAGGTTTCCTTGCGGTGACGGTTTTGGCTGGCCTGCACCGAGCGCTCGGCGGGTACGCGCAACTGGGTCAGCAGGTAATCGGCGAAGGCCGGGGCATAGTTCTGCAGGGCGATGGCGCCGGCCATGCAGCTCAGCCAGCTTTCCGCCAGCGCCTGGTCGATTGGCCACTGCGCATGGAAGGCTGGAATACTGATGCTGCCGTATTTCTCGGCGAACAGACGCGGCCCACCCAGCCAGCCGCTCAGGAAGCACGCCAGCTTGTCGCGCGCGGCGCTCAGGTCAGCGGGGTGCAGGGCACGCAAGACGACGGCTTCGGGGCGTTCGTCCATCAGCCGGTAGAAGTCATCGACCAGCCGGCGCAGGCCGTCGATACCGCCAGCGGCCTGGTAGGAGGCATCGCCGGTGCCGTAGGGAGGTGTTTCGCTCATCGAACCATCGTCCGGAAAAGGCGCCATTGTAACCGCTGGCGTAGAATGGCCGGCCAGTTTGGTTCGAGGTTTGGAGCTGCATGCAGGTGCTGTTCTCCCTCTCCCGCTTGCGGGAGAGGGCCGGGGAGAGGGAAAAGAGCGAAACCCTCTCCCCCAGCCCCTCTCCCATAAATGGGAGAGGGGAGTGCAACCGCAGGCTCGGATGAATTATGACGCAACCACAGCAAGGCTTCGTGCTTAGCCGCCATTGGCGCGATACGCCGGAGGGCACCGAGGTGGCCTTCTGGCTGGCGACCGATGCCGGCCCGCGCCAGGTGCGCCTGCCGTGCCAGGACGTGGTGGCCTTTATCCCGGCCGAGCAGCGCGCCTGGGCCGAGCCGTTGTTGCGTAATGAAAAGGGTGTCGAGTTGCGTGAGCTTTCCTTGCGCGACTTCAAGCGCCGCCCGGTGCTGGGCCTGTATTGCCGCCAGTACCGCCAGTTGCTGCAGCTGGAGAAGAAGCTGCGCCAGGTCGGCGTGGATGTGTACGAGGCCGATATCCGCCCACCGGATCGTTACCTGATGGAGCGCTTTATCACCGCCTCCGTCAGTTTCGAGGGCGCTGTGCAGGCAGACGGCAGCCTGCTCTGCAAGTCGCTCAAGCCAGCTGCCGATTACCGCCCGACGCTACGCCTGGTGTCGCTGGATATCGAGACCAGCGCACGCGGCGAGCTGTATTCCATCGCGCTGGAAGGCTGCGGTCAGCGCCAGGTGTACATGCTCGGTCCGGCCAATGGCGACGCCAGCATCGTCGACTTCGACCTGGAGTATTGCGACAGCCGCAAGGTGTTGCTCGAACGCCTGAATGACTGGCTACAGCGGCATGATCCTGATGCCATCATCGGCTGGAACCTGGTGCAGTTCGACCTGCGCGTGCTGCGCGATCACGCCGAGCAACTCAAGGTGCCGCTGCTGCTGGGGCGTGGCGGCGACGTGATGGGCTGGCGCCAGCACAACAGCAGCCAACACTACTTCGCCGAGGCGGCCGGGCGGCTGATCATCGACGGCATCGAGGCGCTGCGCTCGGCAACCTGGAGCTTTCCCTCGTTCAGCCTCGAATCGGTGGCGCAGACCCTGCTCGGCGAGGGCAAGGCCATCGACACGCCCTATGCACGGATGGACGAGATCCAGCGCATGTTCGATGAGGACAAGCCCGCGTTGGCGCGCTACAACCTCAAGGACTGCGAGCTGGTCACGCGCATTTTCGCCCACACCGATCTGCTCGCCTTCCTGCTGGAGCGCTCCAGCGTCACCGGGCTGGCGGCCGACCGCAGCGGCGGCTCGGTGGCGGCCTTCACTCACCTGTACCTGCCGCCCATGCACCGCCTGGGCTACGTCGCGCCGAACCTCGGCGACATACGCGGCGAGAACAGCCCCGGTGGCTTCGTCATGGATTCGCGCCCCGGGCTGTACGACTCGGTGCTGGTGCTGGACTACAAGAGCCTGTATCCGTCGATCATCCGCAGCTTTCTGATCGACCCGCTGGGTCTGGTTGAAGGCCTGCACCAGCCGGATGACGAGCATTCGGTGGAGGGTTTTCGCGGCGCGCGTTTTTCGCGTACTCGACATTGCCTGCCGGCCATCGTCGAGCGCGTCTGGCAGGGGCGCGAGGCGGCCAAGCGCGACGGCAACAAGGCGCTGTCGCAGGCGCTGAAGATCATCATGAACGCCTTCTACGGCGTGCTCGGCTCCAGTGGTTGCCGCTTCTTCGACCCGCGCCTGGCGTCGTCGATCACCTTGCGCGGGCATCAGATCATGAAGCGCACCCGCGAGCTGATCGAAGCCGAGGGCCATGCGGTGATCTACGGCGACACCGACTCCACCTTCGTTTGGCTCGGTCGCGCCCACGACGAGGACGAGGCGACACGCATCGGCCGCGCGCTGGTGGCTCGCGTCAACGCCTGGTGGCGCGAGCATCTGCAGAGTGAGTACGGCCTGACCAGCGCCCTGGAGCTGCAGTTCGAGACCCATTACCGGCGATTTCTCATGCCCACCATTCGCGGCACCGAGGAGGGCAGCAAGAAGCGTTATGCCGGCCTGGTTCACGACGTGGACGGCAGCGAACGCATGGTGTTCAAGGGCCTGGAGACGGTGCGCACCGACTGGTCGCCGCTGGCCCAGCGCTTCCAGCAGGAGCTCTATCGCCTGGTGTTCGCCGGCCAGCCTTATGATGACTACGTGCGCGACTATGTCAAACGCACCCTGGCTGGTGAGCTGGACGAGCTGCTGATCTATCGCAAGCGTTTGCGCCGGCGCCTCGACGATTACCAGCGCAACGTGCCACCGCATGTGCGTGCCGCGCGACTGGCCGACGAGCACAACCAGCGTCTTGGCCGGCCCTTGCAGTACCAGCGCGGCGGCTGGATCAGCTACCTGATCACCACCGGCGGGCCGCAACCGCTGGAGCGCCTGCTGTCGCCGGTGGACTACGAGCACTACATCAGCCGTCAGCTGAAACCGGTGGCCGATGCCATCCTGCCGTTCGTCGGCGGCGAGTTCGAACGGTTGGTGGATGGGCAGCTGGGGTTGTTCTAGAGCGCGCCGAGCCTACAGAGCATGGGGCCGGTTGGCCTGCGCCAACCGGATCAGCGCTACGGCCGGGTGGCGGGGCATCCATTCATTCGCGAAAGGCGTTGCAGCAGCAAAGTGCCCAGCAGCCCCGGCAGCAACGACAGGGCCAGCAGACGCCAGTGGGCAAGGTGCAGCTCGTGGAAGATTTCCCCTGATGTCCAGGTATTGCCGAAGGATGGCGCGAACATCACGGCAGCGCAGTATGCCGCCAGTGCGCCTGCTGCGCCGAACATCGCGAGTAGCGCCGGGCGCCCGTGACGACGGGGCAGGCCCAGTACGCAGCAAGTGAAGAACAGCAGCAGCCCCGGTATCGAGGCCAGCAGCGCTTCACTGGCCGGGTGGCTGCCGGGCTCGAGTGCGAGAGGCCATTCCAGCCACAGGTGGCCATGACGAAGTTCGCCGGTGAGCAGGGCGACGAACAGGGCGGTGGTCGGCAGCAGAAGCGAGCCCTGCAACAGCCTGATCAGTGCGCCTGGCATGTCGACAGCCGTGCCGGGCTGAGCACCGCTTCACTCAGGCCCGCCTCGATCAAAGGTTGCGGCAATGCTTGCCTGCGGATCAGCGCTGCACAGGCCTGGCCCATCGCAGCGCTGGTCTGGATGCCGTAGCCGCCTTGCGCCGCGACCCAGAAGAAGTTTTCGGCCTGGGTATCGAAACCGCCAACCAGATCGCCATCGGCGACGAAGCTGCGCAGGCCGGCCCAGGTATGTGCCGGGCGGCGAATCTGCAGCCTGGTGTGGGTTTCGATCTGATGGATGCCCAGGGCGATATCCAGCTCCTCGGGCTGCACGTCGTGCGGCGCCACCGGGTCGGCATTGGCCGGCGAGCCGAGCAGCAGGCCGGCATCGGGTTTGAAATAGAAGGATTCGTCCAGGCTCACCAGCGCCGGCCAGTGTTGGCAGTCGATGCCCGACGGGCCGTTGAAGGTGAAGGCGGCGCGCCGCCTGGGCTGTACACCGATGCCGGGTAGGCCGGCCAGACGCGCGATCTCGTCGCACCAGGCGCCGGCAGCATTGATCAGCACGCGTGTGCAGTAGCGTTGTCCGGCACATTCCACCTGCCAGCCGTCCCCGTCGCGGTTGATGCCGAGTACTTCGCGGTTACAGTGAATCTCCCCGTCCTGCAGGCGGATACCACGCAGGTAACCCTGGTGTAGCGCGGCGGTATCGATGTCGGCGGCGCTGGGGTCGAACAGCGCAGCGTGCACCAGCTCGCGGCGCAGCGCCGGAACCATCGCGCAGGCCTCGTCGGCGCTGATCAGGCGAGCCTCGTTGACATGCTCGCGGGCCTGCTCGTACTGGCGCTGCAGTTCGGCGGCGTCACCGCTGAAGTCCACCACCAGTTCGCCGCGCGGGGTGAGTAGTGGGTGATCGGCGAAACCGGCTGGCGGGGCATCGTAAAAGGCGCGGCTGGCGGCCGTCAGCGCGCGGACCTGCGGCGTGCCGTAGGCCACGGTATACAACGCCGCCGAGCGGCCGGTGGAGTGATAGCCGGGTTGCGCCTCGCGTTCAAGCAGCAGCGTCTTGCCGTGGCTGGCCAGGAAGTAGCCGGTGGAGGCCCCGGCAATGCCGGCGCCGATGATGAGGTAATCACACTGTTGCATGGCGTATCAAATCAACTGGATCAATGAAAAAGGCGAAGCTGGATGGCTTCGCCTTTCTTGACTGCCGAACCGATCAGTGCCTGCGCGGCACCGGCTTGAGCAACTCGTCCGGCGGCATCTCGCACTGGATCTTGCGACCGATCAGCGCTTCGATCGGCGGCAGGGCGAAGGCGTCGTCCTCGCCGGCGAAGCTGATCGAGGTACCGCTGGTGCCGGCGCGGCCGGTACGGCCGATGCGGTGCACGTAGTCGTCCGGATCTTCCGGCAGGGTGAAGTTGATCACGTGGCTGATGCCGTCGACATGGATGCCACGGCCGGCCACATCGGTGGCCACCAGCACGCGGATATGGCCGGCGCGGAAGCCTTCGAGCACCTTGATACGCTTGTGCTGCGGTACGTCACCTGACATCTGCGCGGCGCTGACGCCGTCGCGGGTCAGGCGTTCCTCGATGCGGCGTACTTCGTCCTTGCGGTTGGCGAAGACCATCACCCGGTCCCAGGCATTCTGCGTCACTAGGTTATAGAGCAGCTTGTATTTGTCCGCGGAGGCGACGGCGTAGACGTGCTGTTCGACGGTATCGCTGGCAACGTTCTCCGGCTCGATCTCGACGATGGCCGGGTTGACCGTCCACTGCTTGGCCAGGTTCATCACATCGTCGGTGAAGGTGGCGGAGAACAGCAGGGTCTGGCGGTCGCCCTTCATCGGGGTCTGGCGGATGATCTGGCGCACCTGCGGGATGAAGCCCATGTCGAGCATGCGGTCGGCTTCATCGAGCACCATCACCTCGACCATGTCCAGGTGCACTTCACCGCGCTGGTTGAAGTCCAGCAAACGGCCCGGGGTGGCGACCAGGATGTCGCAGAAGCGCGATTCCAGCTGCTTGAGCTGCTTGTCGAAGTCCATACCGCCGACGAAGCTCATGACGTTGAGCTTGGTGTACTTGGTCAGCTCGGCGGCGTCCTTGGCGATCTGCACCACCAGCTCGCGTGTTGGCGCGATGATCAGCGCACGCGGCTCGCCCATGTAGCGCTCTTTCGGCGGCGGGGTCTGCAGCAGCTGGGTGATGATCGAGATGAGGAATGCGGCGGTCTTGCCGGTGCCGGTCTGGGCGCGGCCGATGGCGTCCTGGCCCTTGAGGGTGTAACCCAGTACGCTGGCCTGGATCGGCGTGCAGTAGGGGAAGCCGAGGTCATGGATGGCGTGCATCAGCTCGGGGGCGAGCTTGAAGTCATGAAAGCGCGTCTTGCCTTCGGCCGGCTCGACCACGAAATCTTCCAGCTTCCAGGTATCTGCTGGTTTGGCCGGGCGCTCGCGGCGTGGCCTGTCGGCCTTGGGCGGGCGAGGTGCTCGCTCTTGAGCCGGCGCGGCAGCGGTTTCGGGCTTGCGTGCGGGTTTGCCTTTGCGGGCGCTTTTCTCAGGTTCGCCGGTCTTGGCCTGGGCAGGCGCTACGGGCGCAGTGGCTGGCTGTGGCTGCTCGCCTTCGGCCTTGCCGAACATTTTCTTGAGTGCTTTGAGCACGGGCTTCTCATCGACTGGTTAAGGAGTGAACGCCCGCCAGTGTAATGCAAGACGCGGGCGCGGCGAAGTGTCTGCGCGCGTCTGTCAAGGGGCGACCTGATCTGTCCGGCAGGCTGCTTGGCCGCAAGCGCCTGAACGTGCCGGCCATGATTGCGGCGCTGATGCTGGCGCCCAAGCCTGCAGGGTTTCGCCGAGGCCGGCTGGCTGCGTTGTTCATCCGGGGTCGTCCCTGCATGCCCGTGATGGTAGCCGGGCGCGTGATGCATGGCCGTCAACCGCTCAGGCAGTTACGACCTTGCTGCTTGGCTTGGTACAGCGCGGCATCGGCTCGCGCGATCAGGCCTTGCAGGCTGTCCTGATGCTGCATCTGCGCCAGCCCGATGGAAATGGTCACGCCCGGTAGAACGCCGACTGGCGAGTAGAAAGAGGTGATCCGCTCCAGGCTGATGCGCAGGCGTTCGGCGATGCTGCGGGCGTCGTCGGCGGCAATTTCCGGCAGGAGGATGACGAACTCCTCGCCCCCGAAACGTATCAGGCTGTCCTTGGCCCGCAACTGGCTATTTAGTGTGTTGGCCACCAGGCACAAGGCATAGTCGCCCGCCAGATGGCCATGCTGGTCGTTGTAGGCCTTGAAGTGGTCGACATCGAGCATCAGCAGGGAAATCGGCTCTTCGTTGAAAGCGCAGCGGGTACTTTCACGTTCGAACACATGTTCCAGCCAGCGTCGGTTGAAGCAGCCGGTGAGGGTGTCGATATTGGCATGCTGTTCGCTGTCGAGAATTTGCCGGTTGCCCTTGCGTACACGCTCACAGAGCAACTGCAGCAGGTTTTGCATCACCTGGGGCGATTGCTGAAAGAGTCTTACCAGTGACTCACGGTGCAGACGCAGGACGATGGAGGGACATTCGGCGACCACGTAGGCCGAGGGGCGTTCGTTGTCGATGAAGCTGATTTCGCCGGCGCAATCACCCACTTCCAGAGTACCGACGGGCTGGTTGTCCAGCGAACCGAGATAAACACGCAAACGCCCCTGAAGCAGCAGGTAGAGATGCTGGTTACGGTCGAAGGGGGATAACAACACCTCGCCGGCTTCCAGTTCGCAGGCGCGAAACTCCGCCAGGAGTCGCTCCAGGTTGTTGGCCGCGATGTTGTGAAACAGCCGCAGGCGCTGGATCTGCTGCAGATCTGCCGGCCAGTGCGCCGTTTTCATCGCGTTTTCACCGGGCCTGGGCGGGCGAAGAGCATCGCTAACACTCCATGTTGTGTTCACGTGTCGATAATCGACACTATTCCCACACAAGCAGCATGGCAATGCCCGCAGCAATGCCGGCCGACCAATGGCGGTACGAAAGTGCAAATTTGTGAGCGGATGCGCGTCCCTGCGCACCCCGGGGTCAGGATATCCAGTGGATGCGATGGCCCACGGCGTAGCCTGCCAGACGCTCGCCAATGGCGGCAGCCAGTGCCTGGCTGTCATTGGCCAGATGGATGTGCGCCAACTGCCCGGTAAACCCGGGCGATGGCATCGAAACGCAGCGCCGGTTGAGCAGCACGAAGACTACCGGCAGTTCACCGGCTTTCTCGTCCGGCTTGCCCACGGCAGCGGCCAGGGCTGCGGCTGGGGGCTTGTGCAGGGCTGCTTCGATCATCTGCGGGGCGATGTTGTGGCCGCCGCGAATGATCAGCTCCTTGCTGCCCGGCTGGGTCAGGCCGCCAGTAATTGGCTCAACCATTTGGCGATATCGCGAATTTCTTCCGGCAGCACTTCATGGCCCATCGGATAGTCGTGCCATTGCGCCGATACCCCGCTGGCCTGCAGGCGGTCGTACGCGGCACGGCCCATGTCGGGTGTCACCACGTCATCGAATCTGCCATGCAAACACAGCACCGGCAGTTGTCTTTTTGTATCCGCCATCTGCATGTCATCGCTGAACGTGGGGGCGTAGGTCGACAGCGCCAGGACGCCGCCGAGAGGCTGTGCATAACGCAGGAAGGCGGTGTGCAGCACCACCGCGCCGCCCTGGGAAAAGCCTGCCAGGACGATACGTTCAGCGGCGATACCCTCTGCGCGCTCAGCCTCGATCAGGGCGATCACCTGGTCGGCCGACTCCTCCAGTTGCGCCTGGTCGATGGCCCGTGCCGGACTCATGGCGAGGATGTCGTACCAGCTCGGCATGCTCCAGCCGCCATTGATGGTCACCGGGCGGGTAGGGGCCTGCGGCAGGATGAAGCGCGTGCTGGGCAGGTGCTCCTGCAGCATTTCGGCGACCGGCAGGAAATCGTAACGGTCGGCCCCCAGCCCATGCAGCCAGATCACGCTGGCGTCGACGGTTTGTGGGGGCTGCAGAATCATGGGTGCGGTCATTGGTAGCTCCGGTGTGGTGCGTGCGCCTCAATTTGGGGCGACATCCGATTCAGGGTCTGGCGCATCAGTGAACAAGTTGTCGCACGGGTGAAACTTTTGCTCTTGTCCCCCCGTATAGACGGCCTTTTGCCATGTGCTGGTACGGCCCTTGCTAAAACCTATTCGAACTGACGACGCGGTGCGTTAACGGTAACACTGTGCCATTGCCATCGCTCAACAGGCAGGAATCTGCTGTGTGGGGTTCCTATAAGACCGTCGGGGGTGATCGATCACCCAGGCGGATGACGATCCGTCTCAGGCCCGTTCAACCAATGGGCTGGGCAGGAGCAGTTGGCCAGCAGAGGGAAATGCCGACTAGACTCCTGCCTGACGTTCGAACTTCTCGTCGATGCCGTTGCTGCCAGCGGGTCGCGTGCCTCAAAAGGGTGGGGAAGGCGGACGGAGACTCCAACACAACAAGAGCAACTGGAGGTTTTTGATGAAGATGGTGAAATCCACCCTGGCTGTACTGACCACCGCAGCCGTGCTCGGTGTCAGTGGCTTTGCCCAGGCAGGCGCCACCCTGGATGCCGTGCAGAAGAAAGGCTTCGTGCAGTGCGGTATCAGCGACGGTCTGCCGGGCTTCTCCTACGCCGATGAAAAAGGTAACTACCTGGGTCTGGACGTCGATATCTGCCGCGCGGTTGCCGCTGCGGTCTTCGGTGATGCGACCAAGGTCAAGTACAGCCCGCTGACCGCCAAGGAGCGCTTCACCGCGCTGCAGTCCGGCGAAGTCGACATCCTGTCGCGCAACACCACCTGGACCAGCTCGCGTGACGCGGCACTGGGCCTGAACTTCACCGGCGTGACCTACTATGACGGTCAGGGCTTTCTGGTGAACAAGAAGCTGGGGGTTTCCAGCGCCAAGGAACTGGACGGCGCCACCGTCTGCATCCAGGCCGGTACCACCACCGAACTAAACCTCTCCGACTACTTCCGTGCCAACGGCATGAAGTACACCCCCATCACTTACGACACCTCTGACGAGAGCGCCAAGTCGGTCGAAGCCGGTCGTTGCGATGTGCTGACCTCCGACCAGTCGCAGCTGTACGCACAGCGCATCAAGCTGGCCAACCCGGACGACTACGTGGTGCTGCCGGAAGTCATCTCCAAGGAGCCTCTGGGCCCGGTCGTGCGCCAGGGTGACGAGGAGTGGTTCGACATCGTGCGCTGGACCCTGTTCGCCATGGTCAACGCCGAAGAGCTGGGTGTGACGTCGGCCAACGTCGAAGAAACCGCGAAAACCACCAAGAACCCGGACGTCGCCCGTCTGCTGGGTACCGAGGGTGAGTTCGGCAAGGATCTCAAGCTGCCGAAAGACTGGGCCGTGCAGATCGTCAAGCAGGTTGGCAACTACGGCGAGTCGTTCGACCGCAACGTCGGTGCCAGCAGTGAGCTGAAGATCGAGCGTGGTCTCAATGCCCTGTGGAACAAGGGTGGTCTGCAGTACGCACCGCCGGTGCGTTGACCGTCCACAGCGGCAGACCTCGGGTCTGCCGCTGTCGTTTCCACGTAAGGAACGTCCTGAAAGAGCCGTCATCGCCGTGTAAGCGGTATCCATGACCCAGCAGCCTGTGCGCTCCCGTCTGTGCGGGAGTGACGCCAAGTGGGCTTTTTCAGCATTCCCAGAGTGAAGTCCGCCCCCGCGCTGGTGCGGGGGCACGGCTTCCATGAGGGTTGTTATGCAAACGACTGCCAATGTCCCGCGCCCCAAAGGATCACTGCTGACCGACCCGCAGGTGCGCGCCTGGGCTTTCCAGATCATTGCCGTTGTCGCTGTCGTGGCGCTCGGCTGGTTTCTCTTCCAGAACACCCAGGCCAACTTGGAGAAGCGCGGAATCATTTCCGGCTTCGCGTTCCTCAATAACAGTGCCGGGTTCGGTATCGCCCAGCACCTGATCGACTACACGGAAAGCGACAGTTACGGCCGCGTCTTTCTGATTGGTCTGCTCAATACCCTGCTGGTGTCCTTCATCGGCATCGTGCTGGCTTCGATTCTCGGTTTTCTGCTGGGTGTGGCGCGTCTGTCACCCAACTGGCTGATCAGCAAGCTGGCCACCGTCTATATCGAGATCTTCCGCAATATTCCGCCGTTGCTGCAGATCCTGTTCTGGTACTTCGCGGTCTTTCTCGCGCTTCCCGGGCCTCGGCAAAGCCTCGAAGTCGGGGATACCTTCTTCCTCAACAGTCGCGGCCTGTACATGCCGGCGCCGAGTCCGTCGGACAGCTTCGGCCTGTTCGCCGTGGTCCTGCTGGCTACCATCGTCGGCATCATCGCTTTGGGGCGCTGGGCCAAGAAACGCCGTGAAGCCACCGGCAAGATTTTCCCGCTGCTGTGGACCTCTCTGGCACTGATCGTGGTCGTGCCCGGCCTCGCCGTGCTCATCGGCGGCAACCCGCTGGTGTGGAGCGTGCCTGAGCTGACCGGCTTCAACTTCCGAGGCGGCTGGGTGATGATCCCCGAGTTGATGGCGCTGACCCTGGCGCTGACTATCTATACCGCAGCCTTCATTGCCGAGAACGTGCGCTCGGGGATCATGGCGGTCAGCCATGGCCAGACCGAGGCCGCCCGCTCGCTGGGCCTGCGTCCGGGCATCACCCTGCGTCTGGTGATCATCCCGCAGGCCTTGCGCGTGATCATCCCGCCGCTGACCAGCCAATACCTCAACCTGGCGAAGAACTCCTCACTGGCGGCTGGTATCGGCTACCCGGACATGGTGTCGCTGTTCGCCGGCACGGTACTCAACCAGACCGGCCAGGCCATCGAGGTGATCGCCATCACCATGAGCGTGTACCTGGCGATCAGTATCAGCATTTCCCTGCTGATGAACTGGTACAACAAGCGCATTGCGCTGATCGAGCGGTAAGGAGCAGCCATGCAATCTCATACCTTCAAACCGGACCTGCCGCCGCCGCGCATGAGTGTCGGCGTAGTAGGTTGGCTCAAGGCCAATCTGTTCTCCAGCTGGTTCAACACCCTGTTGACCCTGTTCGCCATCTATCTGATCTGGCTGATCGTGCCGCCGCTGATCCAGTGGGCCCTGATCGATGCCACCTGGAGCGGCAGTACCCGCGCCGACTGCACCAGCGGTGGCGCCTGCTGGGTGTTCATCCAGCAGCGCTTCGGCCAGTTCATGTATGGTTTCTACCCCAGCGAGCTGCGCTGGCGAGTGGACGCCACCCTCTGGCTGGCCATTGTCGGTGCGGCGCCGCTGTTCGTCCCGCAGATGCCACGCAAGGCGCTGTACGGTCTGGCCTTCCTGGTGATTTACCCGATCATCGCCTGGTGCCTGCTGCATGGCGGCGTATTCGGCCTGAGCGTGGTGCCCACTAGCCGCTGGGGCGGCCTGATGCTGACGTTGGTGATCGCCTACGTCGGCATTACCGGCGCCTTGCCGCTGGGCATCATGCTGGCGCTGGGGCGACGCTCCAACCTGCCGGCGATCAAGGTCATCTGCGTCACCTTCATCGAGTTCTGGCGCGGCGTGCCGCTGATCACCGTACTGTTCATGTCCTCGGTGATGCTGCCGCTGTTCCTGCCCGAAGGCATGTCCTTCGACAAGCTGCTGCGCGCGCTGATCGGGGTGATCCTGTTCCAGTCCGCCTACATCGCCGAGGTGGTGCGCGGCGGTCTGCAGGCCATTCCCAAGGGGCAGTACGAAGCCGCTGCCGCCATGGGCCTGGGTTACTGGCGCATGATGGGCCTGGTGATCCTGCCGCAGGCGCTCAAGCTGGTCATCCCCGGCATCGTCAACACCTTCATTTCACTGTTCAAGGACACCAGCCTGGTGATCATCATCGGCCTGTTCGACCTGCTCAACAGCATCAAGCAGGCGACCACCGACCCGGCCTGGCTGGGTATGGCCACCGAAGGCTATGTGTTCGCGGCGCTGATTTTCTGGATTTTCTGTTTTGGTATGTCCCGCTACTCCATGCACCTGGAACGCAAGCTGGACACCGGCCACAAGCGTTAGGAGTGAATTATGAGTGAAGCAATCAAGCAACCCAGCGCTGAGCCGATGATCCTGCTGCAGGGCGTGAACAAGTGGTACGGCCAGTTCCACGTGCTCAAGGACATCAACCTCAGCGTGCAGCAGGGCGAGCGTATCGTCCTCTGCGGGCCGTCCGGTTCGGGCAAGTCCACCACCATTCGCTGCATCAACCGTCTGGAAGAGCACCAGCAGGGGCGCATCGTGGTCGACGGCACCGAGCTGACCAGCGATCTCAAGCACATCGAGGCGATTCGCCGCGAAGTCGGCATGGTGTTCCAGCACTTCAACCTGTTCCCGCATCTCACCGTGCTGCAGAACTGCACGCTGGCGCCGATGTGGGTACGCAAGATGCCCAAGCGCCAGGCCGAGGAAATCGCCATGCATTTCCTCGAGCGCGTGCGCATTCCCGAGCAGGCCAACAAGTACCCGGGGCAGCTGTCCGGCGGTCAGCAGCAGCGTGTGGCGATTGCCCGCGCGCTGTGCATGAAACCGAAGATCATGCTGTTCGACGAGCCGACCTCGGCACTCGATCCGGAGATGGTGAAAGAGGTGCTGGACACCATGATCGGCCTGGCCGAAGACGGCATGACCATGCTCTGCGTGACCCACGAAATGGGCTTTGCCCGCACCGTGGCCAACCGGGTGATCTTCATGGACAAGGGCGAGATCGTCGAGCAGGCCGAGCCTGATACCTTTTTCTCCAATCCGCAGAACGAGCGTACCAAGCTGTTCCTCAGTCAGATCCTGCACTGAGTCGGCAGCGTGCTATCGACCAGGGAGCCTTCGGGCTCCCTTTTTCATTGTTGGTGCCGCTCCAGCTGGGATCAATCTGTAGGAGCGGCGCCCCGCCGCGAACCGAGGTGGCGCTGGTAGACAAAGCTTCG
>ERZ1029870.79-NODE-79-length-13536-cov-15.824494_pt1 | contig 13536 bp, 17 predicted proteins | sample MGYA00519236_ERZ1029870 | MGnify/ENA primary metagenome ERZ1029870 (study PRJEB33666, sample SAMEA4610924) | skin metagenome | biome: Human-associated habitat; feature: Malodor aspect; material: skin | place: Philippines | collected 2015-08 ... | reverse complement strand
TGGTGGGTCGTGTAGGATTCGAACCTACGACCAATTGGTTAAAAGCCAACTGCTCTACCAACTGAGCTAACGACCCAACGCGAGGCGCATGATACTGATTTAATTCAGGAAATCAACACTTCGCGAAAACTTTTTCAGAAGTAACGCGTGGCATCGGGCACGCCAGCGGCGACGAAACCTGCCGCGCGCAGGCGGCAGCTATCGCACTTGCCACAGGCGCGGCCGTCGTCGTCGGCCTGGTAGCAGGAGACGGTCAGCGCATAATCCACGCCCAGGCGCATACCGGCCTGGATGATTTCGCCCTTACTCATCTGCTGCAGCGGCGCACGGATGGCAAAACCCTCACCCTCCACACCGGCTTTGGTCGCCAGGTTGGCCATGCACTCGAACGCCTCGACGAATTCCGGACGGCAATCGGGATAGCCCGAGTAATCCACCGCGTTGACGCCGATGAAGATATCGCGCGCCCCCAGCACCTCGGCCCAGCCCAGCGCCAGGGAGAGGAACACCGTGTTGCGCGCCGGCACATAGGTCACCGGAATACCTTCGCCCGGTGTTTCCGGAACCGCGATGCTGCTGTCGGTCAGTGCCGAGCCACCGATGCCGTTGAGATTCAGGCCGATAACCTTGTGCTCGACCACACCCAGTTGCCGGGCGACGCGCTCGGCCGCCTGCAGTTCGGCGCGATGACGCTGCCCGTAATCGAAGCTCATGCTGTAGCAGGCGTAGCCCTCGGCTCTGGCCATGGCCACCACGGTGGCCGAATCCAGGCCGCCGGAAAGGAGAATGACCGCTTTCTTGTCGTTCATAATCAATGTCCCGGCTCGTCGTTCCAGAGAATCTTGTGCAGTTGCAGTTGCAGGCGCACCGGCAGGTTGTCCGCCACGATCCAATCGGCCAACGCCCGCACGTCCACCTGTTTATGGCTAGGCGAGAACAGCACCTCGCCGGCCCGGGCCGCCAGGTCGTACTGGATCAGCCTGGAAACGGCCCAGTCATAATCCTCGCGCGAGCAGATGACGAACTTGACCTGATCATTGGTGGTGAGCCACTCGATGTTCTCGTAACGGTTGCGCTGCACCTCGGCCGAACCGGGCGTCTTCAGGTCGAGCACCTTGCTCACCCGTGGATCGACGGCCGAGACGTCGAGCGCGCCACTGGTCTCCAGCGACACCTCGTAACCGGCATCGCACAGACGTGTGAGCAAGGGGATGCAGTTCGGCTGGGCCAGCGGCTCGCCGCCCGTCACGCAGACGTAGCGCGGCCGATAGGCGGCCACCTGATCGAGGATACTGTCCAGGGTGACGATCTCGCCGCCACTGAAGGCATAGGCGGTATCACAGTACTGACAGCGCAGGGGGCAGCCGGTAAGGCGCACGAATACCGTCGGCAAGCCGGCAGTACGCGTCTCCCCCTGCAACGAATGGAAAATCTCGGTAATACGCAGGGTTTCTTGCATGGTAGCCACGGGCGTGATGACGAAACAGGCCATCCGCCTCCGTTGCGTGAAAAGACAGGAATGCCGACAGCAGCCGCCATTCGACGATGCCTGGTGACAAGGACATCAGCCGAGCTGAAACCCTGTCATCAGGCGAGGGGGCATTCTAATGGAAGCCGGCAAAATACGGATAAGAAAAACCCGCGACTGGCGCGGGTTTGTTTATCGAATCTCGAACCTACAGTCGCTGCAGATCACGCTGCGCCAGCTGCGCTGCTGAGCTGCCCGGGTACTGCGCAATCACCTGCTGCAGAATGCCGCGTGCCTTGTCATTGTTACCCAGACGGCGCTCGACATCGGCCAGCTTGAACAGCGAATCCGGCACCTTGGCATGGTTTGGATAGGCCTGAGTGACCTTGGCAAAGGCCTGACCGGCAGCCTGCAGGTCGCCCTTGGCCAGGTTCACTTCGCCCAGCCAGTACTGGGCGTTACCGGCGTACTGACTGTTGGGATAACGATTGAGAAAGGCAGCGAATGCCTGTGATGCCTTGTCGAAATCCTTGGCCTTGATCAGGTCGAAGGCGGCATCGTAATAGAGTTTTTCCTTGGCCGGGTCACCCGGCTCGGCGCTGGCCTGCTGCTGTGCGGCAGGTGGCGTCGGGGTGCCAGTGGCGTTGATCGCGCCAGTGACTGAATTTTGTACAGGAGCTCCACCGGCAGCTGCGCCGGAAGAAATGCGTTGATCCAGATCCTGATAACGCTCCAGGCCTTCCTGCTTGAGGCGCTGGATTTCATTCTGCTGCTCTTCGACCATGCCGCGCAGCTGAGCAATTTCCTGCTGCATCTGCTCGAGCTGGTTGAACAACATGCCCTGTGCAGAAGCGGGCGCTTGCGCACCCGCTCCGACAGAGGCGCCGACCGTACCATAACCCGCCGGTGGATAGCTGCTGCCTTGTTGCATGGAGCTGCTTTCCAGTACGGGAACTTCCGCCATCGCCGCGAGCGGCAAGGCGAGCGTCAGAAGGGTCAGAATACGGCGGCAATCACGCATGGCAGCTTACTTACGCAGCTCTACGCGACGGTTCTGAGCCCAGGACTGCTCGTCGCTGCCAGTGGCAACCGGACGCTCTTCGCCGTAGGAAACGACTTCCAGCTGAGCCGGGGAGACGCCCTGCAGAACCAGGTAACGCTGAACGGCCTTGGCACGACGCTCGCCCAGAGCCATGTTGTACTCACGGGTACCGCGCTCGTCAGCGTGGCCTTCCAGAACGACGCGAGCGCCGTTGGCTTTCAGGTCCTTGGCGTGTACGTCCAGAGCGCGCATGGCTTCGGCTTTCAGGTCGGAGCTGTCGAACTCGAAGTAGAAAGTGGTGATAGCGCGCAGAGCCGCTTCTTCGCTCAGGCTGCCATCGACAGCGCCAGTGTTGGCACCGTAGCCAGCGTTCGGGTCAACTGCGCCTTCGCCAGCAGCGTCGCCGCCTTTGGAGGAGCAACCTACGGCAACGGCGAGAGCCAGGGACAGTGCAGCGAACTTACCGAATTTCAGCATTTCCATCATGTAACTCCTAATGAACCCCAGTTGTGTTGAGCAAAAAGGTGTAGCACCGCATCAGTTCAGGTAAGGCGACCAAGAAGGCTCTCGAACTTCGCCTTGAGCGGTAGGAAGAGGGAGCCTCACGCGACCGTTGGTGGACGCCAACATCAAGACTCCCCGGCCCTGCTGGCGGGTGGCGTAGATTAGCATGGTGCCATTGGGCGCAACAGTGGGCGACTCATCCAAACTTGTGTCTGAAAGTATGCGCAGACGGTTGGTTTCCAGGTCCTGCGCAGCCACCTTGAACACGGTGAAGCCATCCTGGCGATGGATCATCACCAGGGTCTTTTCATCAGCCGACAATTTCGGGTTGGCGTTGTAGTTACCGACGAAGGTCACTCGCTCCACTGCCCCGCTATTGATGTTGGTCTTGTAGATCTGCGGACGCCCCGCACGATCCGAGGTGAAGTACAGGGTCTGACCATCCTTGCCCCAGAAGGGTTCGGTATCGATGGCGTAGTGGTTGGTAATGCGGCGCATCTGCCGGCTACCCATGTCCATCACGTAGATTTCCGGGTTGCCGTCCTTCGACAGCACGAACGCCAGGCGATTGCCGTCCGGCGACCAGGCCGGCGCGCCGTTGAGGCCTTCGAAGTTGGTGATCTGCTCGCGACGACCGGTATCGATGTGCTGGACGAAGATGCGCGGACGACGCTGCTCGAACGAAACATAGGCAATACGACGGCCATCCGGCGCGAAGGACGGCGACAGAATCGGCTCGCGCGACTGCAGCAAAGTCACCGCGCGGGCACCGTCATAGTCGGAGCGCTGCAGGGTATAACGGGTGTTGTTGGTGCCCATGCGCTCGGCCGTGACGTAGAGCAGACGGGTGGAGAACGCGCCCTTGACGCCAGTGAGCTTCTCGAACGACTGGTCGGCGATATGGTGAGCCATGTCGCGCAGTTGATCGGTACCGCCACCAACATTGCCGGTCATGACCTGCTGCTCGGTGTTGACGTTGAACAGCGCGTACTGCACCTGCAGCCGACCACCATTGGGCACGATGTTGCCGACCAGCACGTACTGGGCGCCCAGTGCCTTCCAGTCGCGGTAGATGACCTCGCTGGCCTGGGTCGGCAGGCTGATCATGTTCTGCCGAGGGATCGGCTCGAAATAGCCGGAGTTGCGCAGGTCGTTGCCGATGATCTGCGACATGTCCTCGGGCAATACCGAACCGCCCTGCCAGCCGAAGGGGACGACGGCGATCGGCGTAGCGCGATCCGCGCCATGGGAAATCACCAGCGGATCGGCCGCCTGGACGCTACCGACCAGCATGACCAGCCCCAGCAGGGCGATACGAATCAGGTTGTTCACAGAGCTCAATCCTCCGGTTTGAAAATGACGCGACGCTGCCTGTACATACGGTCGAAGGTAGCACGATCCAATTGTTGCATCTCGGGAATACGCCCGACGTTACGTACAGCTGCCACGGCCGAACTATCGAACGGCGCATCACCACTGGAGCGCGATACGCTGGCGTTGGTGATGGTGCCATCGGGCAACATCTGGATCACCAGCTCGACACTCATGCCACGACGGGCCGACATCGGCCGCTGCCAGTTCTCGGTGATCAGCTTGATGATCAGATCATCGAGGTTGCCGGCCACCTGATCGCCATGGGTTTCGGCCAGCGCCTGCTGGTTCTGCACATTATCCGAGAGCAACTCAGCCAGCGCTGCAGCCTTCTGCTCCTCGGCGGCCTTGCGCCGTGCATCTTCAGCCTTGCGTTTGGCATCCTCGGCCGCTTTCTTTTTCGCGGCTTCGGCGGCTGCCTTTTTCTTCGCCTCTTCTGCAGCGGCCTTTTTCTTGGCCTCTTCTGCAGCGGCCTTTTTCTTGGCCTCTTCAGCGGCTTTTTTCTTCGCTTCTTCCTCAGCGCGTTTCTTGGCGATATCGGCCTGGCGCTTCTGTTCGGCGGCTTTCTCGGCCTCGGCCTTCTTCGCTGCCTCAGCCTTGGCAGCTTCGGCTTTGGCCTGCTCAGCCTGTTTTTGTTCCTCGGCACGTTTGGCGGCTGCGACCTTCTGCTCCTCGGCCTTCTTCTGCTCCAGCCTTTCGGCCTCGAACTGCGGCGCGGAGGTTTTCTGTGCTTCGCCGGCGACCTTTTGCGTGGTCTGTGTAGTGGCCTGACTCTGCGACTGCAACTGGTACAGCGTAGCCTGAACCACCGGGCGCGCCGGTGGCAGCTCCGGGGTGAAGGCGACACTGACGAACAGCATGGCAAAGATGAGTACGTGCAGACCCACTGCCCAGACTACAGGCCAGAAGTAGCTTTCCGACTGCGTGCGCTCGTGCTGCATCAAGGCGCCTCGGTTATCAGTCCGACATTGCCGACATCGGCCTGCTGCAAGCCGCCCATGGCCGCCATGACCGTGCCGTAATCAACCGATTTATCACCGCGCACGAACACCTGCACCTGCTTACCCTGACGGCGATTCTCACTGATGATGGCCGACACGGCCTGGGTCATCTGCTCGAGATTGACGGCACGTTCCTGCTCGGTATCGACATCGACCTCGCTGCCCATGTTCCAATAGTAGGTCTTGTCGGCCTTGATCGAGATGGTCAGCACCAGGGCGTCGTTATCCTGCGGCAACACCTCGCTGCTGACTTTGGGCAAGTCGACCTTGACCCCCTGATTGAGCATCGGCGCGGTGACCATGAAGATGACCAGCAGCACCAACATCACGTCGATGTAGGGCACCACGTTCATCTCGGCGACCGGTTTGCGTCTGTTGCGAATTCTCGCCATGGTAAAAACCTGTCCTCTTCGCTCGCCTTATTCTTCCGAGGTATGCACTTTGCGGTGCAGGATGGCCTGGAACTCGTCAGCGAAGGTGTAATAACGACCGATCAGCATCTCGCCACGGGCAGAGAAGCGGTTGTAGGCGATGACTGCCGGAATCGCCGCGAACAGGCCGATGGCGGTCGCGATCAGTGCCTCGGCAATGCCCGGGGCAACGGTAGCCAGCGTGGCTTGCTGCACCTGGGACAGGCCCAGGAAGGAATTCATGATGCCCCATACGGTGCCGAACAGACCGATATACGGGCTGGTGGAACCGACGGTTGCCAGGAACGGCAGAGCGGTCTCCAATTTTTCCTCTTCACGGGAGATGGCCACGCGCATGGCACGCGACACACCATCCATCACAGCATCCGGGTCAACGCCCGGCTGCTGACGCAGGCGCGAAAACTCCTTGAAGCCGGCGCGGAAAATCTGCTCCAGGCCAGAGTCCGGATCCGGGTTGCTGCCGGCCTGGCGATACAGTTTGGACAGGTCGATGCCAGACCAGAAACGGTCCTCGAAGTTATCCAGCGCGCGCTTGGCGGCACGAATAGCGGTGCTGCGCTGGAAGATCATCACCCAGGATATGACGGACGCCGCCACCAGGGTGAGCATGACCAGCTGCACCACCAGGCTGGCATGACTGATCAGGCTCCAGACCGACATATTGTCTACGTTGGCTTCCACGCTTACTCTCCTGCTGCAATTGGACCCGGCGCCTGCGTCCCGGCGAACGCATGTCGCAGAGGCTCGGGAATGGCCCGGGGTTTCAAGTTGTCGGCGCGCACACAGGCCACCAGAAACTGCCCTTCGCAGAGCAGCACATCATCCGCAGCCCGCCTGACCTGTTGACGAAAGCGCAGGCTGGCACGGTTCAATTCGATTACATCGGCGCTGATCACCAGCTGGTCATCCAGACGTGCCGGCGCGTGATAACGCGCCTCGGCCGAATGCACGACGAACAACAGGCCCTCACCGGAAAGCGTCGACTGGGCATAACCCAGCTCACGCAGGCGCTCGGTACGAGCCCGCTCCATGAATTTGAGGTAGTTGACGTAGTAGACGATGCCGCCCGCGTCGGTGTCTTCGTAATAGACCCGGCAATGGTGGCTGAACGGCTGGACTCCGTTTTGCGCGCGCATACTCTAGTCCTCGGCCTGCGGCTTGCCAATCCGGCCTGGTAACAATTTTTTCGTCATTCGTCACCTGCACTGAACAGATCGTCGGCGACCTGCTCGCCGACGCGCCTGGGAATGTTGAGGCCGAAGTGCAGATAGGCATGACGCGTGACCACACGCCCGCGCGGCGTGCGCATCATGTAACCCTGCTGAATCAGATACGGCTCGAGCACATCCTCGATGGTATGGCGCTCCTCACCTATCGCCGCCGCCAGGCTGTCCAGCCCTACCGGCCCGCCGTCGAACTTCTCGATCATGGCCAGCAGCAAGCGGCGGTCGGAATGATCGAAACCGCGTTCGTCGACATCCAGCAGATTCAGTGCCTGGTCGGCAATCGATGGGGTGATGTGGCCAGTGCCACGTACCTCGGCAAAATCGCGCACCCGGCGCAGCAGACGATTGGCGATACGCGGCGTGCCGCGCGCGCGACGGGCAATCTCGAAGGCGCCCTTGGCCTCGATGGGCAAGCCGAGAATCCCGGCCGAGCGCGCAACGATGGTGGCCAGGTCATCAACGCCATAGAACTCCAGGCGCTGAACGATACCGAAACGGTCACGCAGCGGATTGGTCAGCATGCCGGCACGGGTGGTGGCACCGACCAGGGTGAAGGGCGGCAGGTCGAGCTTGATCGACCGCGCCGCCGGGCCTTCGCCGATCATGATATCGAGCTGGAAGTCTTCCATGGCCGGATACAGCACTTCCTCGACCACCGGCGACAGGCGATGAATTTCGTCGATGAACAATACATCGCCACTTTCCAGGTTGGTCAGCAGCGCAGCCAGATCCCCCGGACGCTCGAGCACCGGGCCGGACGTGCTCTTCATCGAGCTGCCCATTTCCTCGGCAATGATATTGGCCAGGGTGGTCTTGCCCAGGCCTGGCGGGCCGAAGATCAGCGTATGGTCGAGCGCTTCCGCCCTGCCCCGCGCCGCCTGGATGAACAGCGCCATCTGTTCGCGCACGACGGGCTGGCCGATGTAGTCGGCCAGGCGCAGCGGACGAATGGCCCTATCCTGCTGCTCTTCGCGCTCGCGGGGGGCGGCGGTAATCAGGCGATCGGCTTCGATCATCGAGGCATCCCACTAAAAGTCCATTGAATTGCACTGCCATGCGGCAAACCATGCAGCGTTTCCCAGCAGAAGGCCGGTGGATGAAACAGGCGTCATCCACCCTACGCCATGCCGCGCAGCGCGCGCCGGATCAAATCCTCACTGCTCATGCCATCCTCCTTGACAGCAGCCACAGCCCGACTGGCTTCCTGCGGTTTGTAGCCAAGAGAGATCAGCGCGCTGACCGCGTCGTTCTCCGCACTTGAGACTGCCTGAGCCAGTTGAGGTTCAGCCACCAGAGGCGCGATGGACGGTATCGACTCCCAGGCCTTGAAGCGATCCTTGAGCTCTACTAGCAGTCGCTCGGCGGTTTTCTTGCCGACTCCTGGCACCTTGACCAGCGCTGCGGTGTCCTGTGCCTGCACGCAGCGCACCAGTTCATCGACTTCGAGCCCCGACATCAACGCCAGCGCCAGCTTGGGGCCGACGCCATTGAGACGAATCAGCTCACGGAACAGCTCACGCTCACGCTTCTCGAAAAAGCCATAGAGCAGGTGCGCATCCTCACGCACGACCAGATGAGTGTGCAGGGTCAGCGGCTCACCCACTGCAGGCAGACGATAAAGGGTCGTCATCGGCACTTCCAGCTCATAACCGACGCCATTCACATCCAGAAGCAAATGTGGCGGCTGCTTTTCCGCCAGGGTGCCGCGCAAACGTCCGATCACCACTGTATTCCTTTGATCCGATTACAAACGAAGACGGCCGCCACGCCGCTTGGCGCCGGCCAGCCCATGGGGAATGAGACTTTGTCGATGGTGGGCATGGCACAGGGCGATGCCCAGGGCATCGGAGGCGTCGATCTGCGGCTTTTGCACCAGCTTGAGCAGGTGCATGACCATCATCTGCACCTGTTGCTTGTCCGCCGCGCCGGTGCCGACTACCGTCTGCTTGACCTGGGTGGCGGTGTATTCGCTGACTTCCAGCCCCGCCTCCACCGCTGCGACGATGGCCGCACCGCGCGCCTGCCCCAACTTGAGCGCCGAGTCGGCATTACGCGCCATGAACACCTGCTCGATGCCCATGGTCACCGGGCCATGGGTGCGAATCACCTCGCTGACGCCGCGAAAGACGATCTGCAGGCGCTCGGCCAAAGGCCCATTACCCGTGCGAATGCAGCCCGAGGCCACGTACTCGCAACCGCGCCCGGTATCGCGAACCACGCCATAGCCGGTAATGCGCGAACCGGGATCGATTCCTAGGATGAGGGTCATGTCGGCAACTGTCTATTTATCCAGTTGGCGAGTATACGGGCGTCCTCATGCGCCGTCACTCGTGACGCACCTGAGGAACCAGAGAAAACCGCAGAAGGGGCGCTGGGCAGACGCAGGGGGAGCGTAGGGTGGGCTTCAGCCCACCAGGGCCGCTTACCCATAGCGGACACACACGGACGCCACCCTACTCACCCTACACATCCGGGCTACAGCTTCAGCCGAGCTGCTCCATGATCTCTTCAGCGACTTCGGCGTTGTGATAGACGTTCTGCACGTCATCCAGATCTTCGAGCATGTCGATCAGCTTGAAGACCTTCTGCGCCGTTTCCAGATCAGTGATCGGCGCGCTGATCGAGGGGATCATGGCGATTTCCGCTTCCTCGGCCTTGAAACCAGCAGCGCTCAGTGCTTCGTTGACGGCATGGAACTCGGTGAAGCTGGTCGACACCAGGGCCGAACCGTCCTCTCCCATTTCCACATCGTCGGCACCGGCTTCCAGCGCTGCCTCCATCAGGGCATCTTCATCGACACCCGGCGCGAAGCTGATCTGCCCCTTGCGCTCGAACATATAGGCAACCGAACCATCGGTGCCGAGGTTGCCGCCGCATTTGGTGAAGGCATGCCGCACTTCGGCTGCGGTGCGGTTGCGGTTATCGGTCATCACCTCGACGATGATCGCCACACCGCTGGGCGCGTAGCCTTCATAGCTGAACTCGACGACGTTATCGGCTTCGTTGTTGCCGGCACCACGGGCGATGGCGCGATCGATCACCTCGCGCGACATGTTATTGGTCAGCGCCTTGTCCACGGCCAGGCGCAGACGCGGGTTATCCGCCGGAATCGGCCCGCCGTGCTTGGCAGCGACCGTCAGCTCACGAATCAGCTTGGTGAAGATCTTGCCGCGCTTGGCGTCCTGACGCCCCTTGCGGTGCTTGATATTGGCCCATTTGGAATGACCAGCCATAACTCACTCCATCTATAAGGTTTCACGATTACCGGGGCGTAAGAGTTTGAGTCTCCACCCCATAACGAAGAAGCCTGGAATCTCCAGGCTTCTTTGACAGGCTTATTCGGCCTTGGGTTGCTCGCGCAGGCGAATGTGCAGCTCGCGCAGCGACTTGTTGTCGACAATACCCGGCGCCTGAGTCATGACGCAGGCCGCACTCTGGGTTTTCGGGAAGGCAATCACTTCGCGGATCGACTGTGCGCCGGTCATCAGCATCACCAGGCGATCCAGGCCGAAGGCCAGACCACCATGGGGTGGCGCGCCATACTTGAGGGCATCGAGGAGGAAGCCGAACTTCTCTTCCTGCTCTTCCTCACTGATGCCGAGCACACGGAACACAGTCTGCTGCATAGCCTTGTCGTGGATACGGATCGAACCGCCACCCAGTTCGGTACCGTTGAGCACCATGTCGTAGGCACGCGACAGCGCGGCAGCCGGATTGGCCTCCAGCTCTTCAGGGCTGCAGCTCGGCGCGGTGAACGGGTGGTGCATGGCGGTCAGGCTGCCGTCGTCGTTTTCCTCGAACATCGGGAAATCGACGACCCACAGCGGCGCCCACTCGCAGGTGAACAGATTGAGGTCATGACCCAGCTTGATGCGCAGCGCGCCCAGGGCTTCGCTGACGATCTTGGCCTTGTCGGCACCGAAGAACACGATATCGCCGTCGACAGCGCCAACGCGGTCGAGGATGACGTTGATGTTATCCAGCGGGATGTTCTTGACGATCGGCGACTGCAGACCGTCAACGCCGGCCGCACGCTCGTTGACCTTGATATAGGCCAGGCCCTTGGCACCGTAAATGCCGACGAACTTGGTGTAGTCGTCGATCTGCTTGCGCGGCATGCTCGCCCCACCCGGTACGCGCAGCGCGGTCACGCGGCATTTCGGGTCGTTGGCCGGGCCGGCGAAGACCTTGAATTCGACGTCCTTGAGCTGATCCTCGACGTCCACCAGCTCCAGCGGGATACGCAGGTCCGGCTTGTCCGAGCCGAAGCGGCGCATGGCTTCGGCCAGGGTCATGTGCGGCAGCTCACCGAACTCGACGTCCAGCACTTCCTTGAACAGGTTGCGCACCATGGTCTCGGTGATGCCCATGATGTCTTTTTCATCGAGGAAGCTGGTCTCGATGTCGATCTGGGTAAATTCCGGCTGGCGGTCGGCGCGCAGGTCTTCGTCGCGGAAGCACTTGGCGATCTGATAGTAGCGGTCGAAGCCGGCGACCATCAGCAGTTGCTTGAACAGCTGCGGCGACTGCGGCAGAGCGAAGAAGCTGCCAGCGTGGGTGCGGCTCGGCACCAGGTAGTCGCGCGCGCCTTCCGGCGTGGCGCGGGTCAGGATCGGCGTCTCGACATCGAGGAAACCGTTGTCGTCCAGGTAGCGACGGATGCTTGAGGTGATGCGCGAGCGCAGCTTGAGCTTCTCGGCCATCTCAGGGCGACGCAGGTCGATGAAGCGGTAGCGCAGGCGGGTTTCCTCGCCGACGTCACTGTATTCGTTGAGCGGGAACGGTGGGGTTTCCGCCTCGTTCAAAACTTCCAGCTCGTAGCCCAGCACCTCGATGGCGCCGCTGGCCATGTTCGGGTTGACCGCACCGGCTGGACGCAGACGCACCTTGCCGGTGATCTTGACCACGTACTCGCTGCGCACGCGGTCGGCCTTGGCGAAGGTCTCGGCACGATCAGGATCGAACACCACCTGAGCCAGGCCTTCACGATCACGGATATCGAGGAAGATCACCCCGCCATGGTCACGGCGACGGTGTACCCAGCCGCAAAGGGTGATTTCCTGGCCATCCAGGCTCTCGTTCAACTGGCCGCAATAGTGGCTGCGCATCATGATCGTGTTTCGCTTCTCTAAGGTCTTGGATAGGTCAGGCAGCCCCCAGCGCCCTGGGCAGGAGCCACACCGCAGCAAACGTCCAACTGTACGTCGCACGCCGATAAAGAGCGGGATTATATAGCGTAAATCGCCATGACGCAGCCGCCCGGCAGATGGCTTCTATAATCGATGAAGCCTCCCGCCAGGAGAACGACCATGCACTGCGACCTGCCCAGCGACCTGCTGGAAGACTTTCGCCTCGAAGCCGCCGAGCAGCTACCACGCTGCGAACTACTGCTGATCGAGCTTGAACGAGCGCCCAAAAGCGCGGAAAGACTGCGCGAGCTGTTTCGCCTGATCCATACGCTCAAGGGCAACCTGGGTTACGTCGAGCTCAACGCACTGATGCCGCTACCACAAGCCATCGAGGACGTACTCGACGCCCTGCATTGCGGCGCCATGACCTTCGACAGCCTGCTGGGCGATATCCTGCTGCTTAGCCTCGACCGGTTACGCACCTTGCTGGATCAGGCCCTGAAGGGCAGCGATCATAAGCCTGACAGCGGACAGATCCGGCAACTGTGCAGCGCCCTGCACGCATTGGCCACAGCCCCAGCCGAGCAACAGGACGAGCGGATGCGACCCATTGAAAATGAACCGTTCGTTATCGACAACATCCAAACATCGTATTCATTGATATAAGCCAGGTTCATCCTGGCAGCCCGCGTGTTAGCCTTCACTCATCATGCGGGCCACGCCCGGACCAACTGAAAGGAGAAATCATGGAAATCAATATCGGAATCGCCGAACAGGATCGCGCCGCCATTGCCGAAGGCCTTTCGCGCCTGCTTGCCGACACCTACACGCTGTATCTGAAGACCCACAACTTCCACTGGAACGTCACCGGCCCGATGTTCAACACCCTGCACCTGATGTTCGAAGGGCAGTACACCGAACTGGCCCTGGCCGTCGACGCCATTGCCGAACGTATTCGCGCTCTGGGCTTCCCGGCACCGGGCACCTACGCCGCGTACGCTCGCCTGTCGTCGATCAAGGAAGAAGAAGGCGTGCCCACGGCAGAAGACATGATCAAACAGCTGGTTGAGGGCCAGGAAGCCGTGGTGCGCACTGCTCGCGATATCTTCCCGCTGCTCGACAAGGTCAGTGACGAACCGACGGCTGATCTGCTGACCCAACGCATGCAGGTACACGAGAAAACCGCCTGGATGCTGCGCAGTCTGCTCGCAGCCTGACCCCCAAGGCCCGGTTATCCGGGAATGCTGTTCACTTAAGGCTGCACACGTTTGACTCCCCTCTCCCATTTATTGGGGGCACGCCTAGTGGAGAGGGGCTGGGGGAGAGGGCTGAAAACACCGCAAACCTGCCAGTTTTCCCCTCTC
>ERZ1029870.78-NODE-78-length-13551-cov-15.014449_pt1 | contig 13551 bp, 9 predicted proteins | sample MGYA00519236_ERZ1029870 | MGnify/ENA primary metagenome ERZ1029870 (study PRJEB33666, sample SAMEA4610924) | skin metagenome | biome: Human-associated habitat; feature: Malodor aspect; material: skin | place: Philippines | collected 2015-08 ... | reverse complement strand
CGGGCCTTGAGCACCGGTTTGAGCAGGTAGTCCAGTACACTTTTTTCGCCGGTGATGATGTCTACGGTGGCGACCATGCCGGGGATGATCAGCAGAGGGTGTTCCGGATTGCCAAGATGGCTTTTTTCGGTACGCACCTGGATTAGGTAGAAGCTGTTGCCTTCCTCGTCGGTGATGGTGTCGGCGCTGATCAGTTCCAGATTGGCCTTGAGACCGCCATAGATGGTGTAGTCATAGGCAGTGAACTTGACCATGGCCTTCTGACCTGGGTGCAGGAAAGCGACATCCTGTGGGCGCACCTTGGCTTCGATCAGCAGGCTGTCATCCAGCGGCACGATTTCCAGCATGTCGCTACCTGGCTGAACCACACCGCCGATGGTGTTGACCTTGAGTTGCTTGATCACGCCGCGCACGGGCGATGTCACGGTGGTGCGGGTCACCTTGTCTTCGATGGCTACGCTGGTGGCGGTAATCTTCTGCAGTTCCGTGCGTACTTCATTGAGTTCCTTGAAGGCTTCGGCGCGAAAAGCCAGCTCGGACTCCTCCATCTTGCTTCTGATTTCGCTCATGGCCGCTTCGGCACGCGGAATGGCCAGATTGGTGGCCTCCAGTGAGCCTCGTACTTCCACCAGGCTACGGCGCAGGCGTAGGACCTCGACCTGGGAAATCGCGCCCGAAGCCACCAGCGGCTGTGACATGTTCAGCTCCTGCTGCAGCAGGCCCAGGCTGGAGCGGTATTGCTGGGCCTTGGAGCGGAATTCGGCCAGCTCCTGTTCCTTCTGGCGCAGTTGCTCACCGAGGGTACGTTGCTCGCTGCGCAGGCGCTCCTGCCGTGAGCGGTAGAGAGCCAGTTGGTCTTCGGCCAACTGTGGCGCATCGCGGGTGATTTCCTCGGGCAGCCGTGGTGCGCGACCTTCGGCCTCTGCACTGAGACGTTCGAGACGGGCGATGAGGGCCAGACGATCCGCTTCGGTTTCGCCGCGGTTGGAGAGGAAGCGCGTGTCATCGAGCCTCAGCAGGGTATCGCCCTTGTCCACCACCTGGCCCTCGCGCACGAATATCTCGCTGACGATGCCGCCTTCGAGATTCTGGATCACCTGCACTTTACTCGAGGGGATGGCCTTGCCTTCGCCGGTGGTGACTTCCTCAAGCACGGCAAAATGCGCCCAGATCAATGCCGTGAGCAGGCAGGCGCTGACCGCCCATACCGTGATGCGGCTCAGCCAGGGTGAATCCTCCAGGATGGCGCCTTCGACTTCCGGCATGAATTCGGTGTCCTGGCGTTTTTCGCGCAGGCTGTCGAAGTAGTTGCTGAGGTTCTGCGTCGCGTGCATCACAGATCGCTCCTACAGGCTGGCCGGGCCGATACGGCCCTTGCGCAAGGCTTCGATCACGGCCTCTTTGGGGCCGTCCGCTACCACTTTGCCGCTATCCAGCACGGTCAGACGGTCGACCAGGCTGAGCATGGAGGCGCGATGGGTGATGAGGATCAGCGTCTTGCCTTGTACCCAGTTGTGCAGGCGTTGGCGCAGCAGGTCTTCGCTGGTGTTGTCCATGGCGCTGGTGGGCTCGTCGAGCACCAGGATGGGTGGGTCGAGCAGCAGCGCGCGGGCCAGCAGCACGGCCTGGCGCTGGCCACCGGAGAGCAGTTGTCCGCGTTCGCCTACCGGGCGATCGAAGCCTTGCGGATGTTGGAACCCGGCAGGTAGAGGCCTTCGGCGTTGAAGGCGTAGACGGGGAGCAGGTCCTTGCGCTGTGAGGCAGGGCGGATGTCGTTGATCAGGTTGTCCAGCACCAGGGGCTCGGCGCTGGGGCTGGCGTAATAGGTCAGCACCATGTGCGCCTGGTTGTAGTTCAGCGCCTTGACGTAGGTGATGCGCAGCTTCTCGCTGGGAATGCCGAGGCGCCTGAGGGTGAAGTACTTGGCGATGGAGTAGTCCTCGCAATCGCCGGCGCCCTTGATCAGCATTTCCACGGGGGTGGCCCAGTAATCGTTTTCCCGCCAGAGCTGAATGTCGTCAACGAAGCGCACCTTGCGGTTGAAAAAACGATTGACCTCGTTGAGCTTGTCGAGCTCTGGCAACGCCGCGCTGCTCTTGATCAGCGCTTCCCAATCGAGGATGCGTGCCTGCGCCTGGCCGAGATTGCCATAGCGACTTTCGGCGTTCTTCAGAATCTGGGCAAAGTCCCAGTTGGCCAGCGTCAGGCCAGCCAGCAACATGCCGCCGATCCAGAAGATCGACAGCTGCCACCACCATCGCTGAATACGTCGCCGTCGCATGAGGTCGTGCCTGTAGGCCTGATTCGGTGAGTCTAGGTGAGGTGCCGGCTATTTGCCGGCCGATCCGTCAGGGCAGGCGAGCACTGTCAAAAGGTTGTCGAGGCCGTGACCAGCCTGTGTCGCCCGAAGGGCCTCAGGGGCGTTGCAGCGTCTTCTGGCGCAGGATATAGATGCTGACCAGTACCGCGCTGGTCAGCATGAAGGCACGTGCCCAGGGCATCGGCACCAGATAGCAGGAAAAGCTGATGCTGGCCCACATCAGCAGCAGGGCGTAGACCTTGCCCTTGAGCGGTATGCCCTGGCCTTCGAGGTAGTCGCGAATCCACGGCCCCAGGCGCGGGTGGGTGACCAGCCAGAGGTAAAAACGCCGGGAGCTGCGCACGAAACAGGCGGCCGCCAGGAGTAGAAAAGGCGTGGTCGGCAGCACCGGCAGGAAGATGCCGATGACCCCGAGTGCCACACTCAGCCAGCCGATGGTCAGCAGCAGGTAGCGGACGCTGCGATGGCGGCTGGGCTGGATATCACGCGGCATGGACAATTCTTGGCGGCCGGCCGGGGCATTGCCCCCGGCTGGTACGGTCAGTGGCGGGGCTTGAGCAGCGCGGGCTTTTCTTCCGGCGCCTGGCACAGCAGGAAGAGGGCGGTCAGCAGCTCGGGAATCTGCTCGATCATGCTGTCTACCAGGTCGCGGTCGCGGGCGATCTCGGCGAACTCCTGCTGCTCGTCGAACAGGCCGGAACCAACCATGATCGGCAGCAGCAGTTCGCTGACTTCGTCTTCGGCATCCTCGAACCACACGGCCTCGCGCAGGAACACACCTTCCATGAAGCCGATGCACCAGCCGCGCAGGTCGGAGTCGTCCGGCTCCTCGCCGAGGTCCAGGTCGCAGGGCAGTTCCGGCTCTTCTTCACCGGCCAACTGGCGCGCGATGTGCGCCTTGAGGTGGATCAGCGTACCTTCGATCTCTTCGCGTTCGGCATCGCTGCGGTAGTGCGGCGGTTCGGCGAACAGCGCGTCGATCCATTCACGCTCCGGCACCTGATCGGGGCAGATTGCCAGTGCGGTCAGGTAGCCATGGGCGGCCACGTAGTCCAACGCTTCCTCATGCAACTCATCGGCATCGAGAAAGGCTTGCAGGCGGGACAGTTGCTCAGCGAAGGACATCGTGGGGGTTACCTTGAGGCTTAGGGGATAAGTCGGGTGGATTCTAGTTCACCGCCGCCTCTGCGACCAGCGCGGGCGCTCTGCAGATGGCGATTCGGCTGCTTCGGACGGGTAGGCGCCCTGTTGCCCGCCATCCTGCGGCATAATGCGCGGCCAGATTTGGAGGCCTTCATGCTCGACCACGCCATGCGCATTCTCAAAGACGTTTTCGGCTACGACGCCTTTCGCGGCAACCAGGCCGCGATCATCGAGCGCGTGGCCGGCGGCGGCGATGCCCTGGTGCTGATGCCGACCGGCGGCGGCAAGTCGTTGTGCTTCCAGGTGCCGGCGCTGATGCGCGAGGGCCTGGCAGTGGTGGTTTCACCGTTGATCGCACTGATGGACGATCAGGTGGCCACCCTCGACGAACTAGGTGTGGCCGCCGTTGCGCTGAACTCCACACTGAGCATCGATGAGCAGCGCGAGATTGCCGACCGCATCCGCCGTGGGCAGATCAAGATGCTCTACCTGGCGCCCGAGCGCCTGGTGCAGCCGCGCATGCTGAGCTTCCTGCAGGGTCTGGATATCGCCCTGTTCGCCATCGATGAAGCGCACTGCGTATCGCAGTGGGGCCACGATTTCCGGCCGGAGTACCTGCAGCTCGGCCAGCTGGCTGAGCTTTTTCCCCATGTGCCGCGTATCGCCCTGACTGCCACGGCAGACAAGCGCACCCGCGAAGAAATCGTCCAGCGCCTGCACCTGGACAACGCCGAGCGCTTTCTGTCGAGCTTCGACCGGCCAAACATCTTCTACCGTATCCAGCCCAAGGATCAGCCGCGCAAGCAACTGCTGAACTTTCTCGCCCCGCGCAAGGGTGATGCCGGCATTGTCTATTGTTTGTCGCGCAAGAAGGTCGAGGAGGTCGCCGATTTTCTCAGCAGCCAGGGTTTCCCGGCGCTGCCTTATCACGCCGGCTTGCCCAACGAACTGCGTGCCTACCATCAGAAGCGCTTTCTCAACGAGGAAGGGCTGATCATGGTGGCCACCATCGCCTTCGGCATGGGCATCGACAAACCCAACGTGCGCTTCGTTTGCCACCTCGATCTGCCCAAGTCGCTGGAGGCCTACTACCAGGAAACCGGTCGCGCCGGCCGTGACGGCCTGCCAGCCGATGCCTGGATGGCCTACGGTCTGCAGGATGTGATCTTCCTCAAACAGATGCTCAACAATTCCGACGGCGACGAGCGCCACAAGCGCATCGAGCAGCACAAACTCGATGCCATGCTCGCCCTGTGCGAGGAAACCCGCTGCCGCCGTCAGGCGCTGCTGGCCTACTTCGATGAAGAATTGCCCAACCCCTGCGGGCACTGCGACAACTGCATCGATGGCGTCGAAACCTGGGATGCCACTGAGCCGGCACGCCAGGCGTTGTCGGCGGTCTATCGCAGCGGCCAGCGCTATGGTGTCGGTCATCTGGTGGACATTCTGCTGGGCCGCGACAACGAGAAGATTCGAGTTGCTGGCCATCAGCACCTGGCGGTGTTCGGCGTCGGCAAGGGTTTTTCCGAGGTCGAGTGGCGCACCCTGTTCCGTCAGCTAGTTGCCCGTGGCCTGGCCGATGTCGATCTGGATGGCTTCGGCGGTTTACGCCTGAGTGAGAGCTGCCGGCCGCTGCTGCGTGGCGAGGTCAGCCTGCAACTGCGCCGTGAGCCCAAGCCGGCACAGGCGGCCAAGGCCTCCAGTAGCGCTGCCAGCCAACTGGTGCGTGGCCATGAAAGAGAAATGTGGGAGGCGCTGCGCAGCCTGCGGCGTAAGCTGGCCGAAGAGCACAGCGTACCGCCGTACGTGATCTTCCCCGATGCCACGCTGCTGGAAATGTTGCGCAGCCAGCCGGGCTCGCTGCGCGAGATGGCCGAAGTCAGTGGTGTCGGTGCACGCAAGCTGGAGCGCTATGGCCAGGCTTTTCTACAGGTGCTCAATGGCGGGGTTGAGGAAGCCGCGCCGGCGCCAGTCGCCGACCTGCGTCATGAACTGGTCAGCCTAGCCCGCGCCGGTATGACGCCGACGCAAATCGCCGGCCAGCTCAACTGCAGCGAGAAGAACGTCTACAGCCTGCTGGCGGAGGCGATCGCCGCACAGCAGTTGAGCCTTGAGCAGGCGCTGGATCTGCCGGAAGACCTGTTGGGCGAGATTCAGGAGGCCTTCCTCGACGGAGAGGGTGAGTTGCCGCCGGTCAGTGACATTGCGCCGCTGTTTGCCGGTCGTATTGACGAAGCAGTGCTCTACTGCGTGCGCGCAGCCCTGCAGGCGGAGTTCGAACTCTGAAGCCCCTGGTCAGAGAAAGCGCTGCTGCACCTGTGGCGGCATTGCCGCGGTACGGCTAAGGTGAGAGACATATAGCCTGTTGGCGAGGTAAGGGTGCCCAAGGATCAAGCCTGGCTCGACGAAGTTCGTCCCAGCCCTTATGCCGATCAGCTCAGCCAGGGCTTTCGCCGATTGCGCTTTTCTCAGGCGCTGGAGCGTGAGTACCGCGCCTCTATCCTCGAGGAGAGCTTCGAGCTCAAACGTATTGCACTGAGCGTGGCGGCCGTGATCTGGCTGGCACTGACGGTTTTCGATATGGCCGTCGTGCCGGACTCGCACGTCAGTTGGGTCATTGCCATTCGTGTTCTGGCGCTGGCTGTTTTGCTGGTGTGTGCCTTTTTCATTGTGCAGCGCCGCTATCGTCATCTCTGGCTGCCGCTGAGCATGACCTGCATCCTCGTGCTGGGTGTCGGGGCTGCGATGATCGTCGGTGTGGCTCATCGTGCCGACCCCGACTACCCCTATGAAGGGCTGATGCTGGTGAGTATGGCCGCTTACTTTCTCGTGGGGCTGCGGTTGAGTGAGGCCGTTGTCTGTTCCCTGGTGGTATTGCTGGCCTATGTGTTGGCGGAGCTGTCATCTGGCTTGCCGGTGCCCAAGCTGCTCAATAATGTGCTGTTGCTGACCTTCGGCAACCTCATCGGTGGCGTCGGCTGCTACCTGCTCGAGCACAAGTCGCGCGAGTATTTTCTGGTCAGCCGGCTGATGCGTCTGTTGGCCTATCACGACAGCCTGACGGGGCTGCACAACCGACGCAGTTTCAATCGACAGTTCGAACGCCTGTGGCGTCAGGCACAACGAGAAGGCAAGTCACTGGCGCTGCTGCTGTGCGATATCGATCATTTCAAGGCCTATAACGACAGCTATGGTCATCAGGCTGGAGACGTCGCCTTGCAACATGTTGGCGCGCTTATCCAGCAGGCGGCCAGACGGCCGCTGGATATGGGGGTGCGTCTCGGTGGCGAGGAATTCGCCCTGTTGCTCTTCGATATCGCTGCCGATGAAGCGGTACGGCGCGCTGAAGCCCTGCGGCAGGCATTGGAGCAGGCGGGTATCAGTCATCGCGAGTCCGCCAGTGGCAAGGTGCTGACCATGTCGGTCGGGGTTGCCTGGCTGAGTCCGGACAGTCAGCCACAGCTCAGCCAGTTGTACGAGCAGGCTGATCGTGCGTTGTATCAGGCCAAGGCGTCTGGACGTAATCAGGTCTCTGTCTGAGCCCGGAAAATGTATTCAGTGCAAATCGGTCGCATCCTGCAACGGTCACGCAATAATCTGGACTTGCCCTGAGCAACGGGTTATGGCTAGCTGGCTAATAATTAGTTTTTGACCTTTGTATGAGTCCGTTAGCCCATGTCTTACCCCGATCAACACCGCTTTGCCATGCAGGTTGCCCAGTTGTCGCGCGCCTGGCGTTCCGAACTCGATAGACGTCTGGTCGGCCTGGGGCTGTCCCAGGCGCGCTGGCTGGTGCTCTTGCACCTGGCGCGCTTCACCGAAATGCCCACTCAGCGTGAACTGGCACAGAGCGTCGGCGTTGAAGGGCCAACCCTGGCACGTCTGCTCGACAGTCTGGAAAGTCAGGGTCTGGTCACGCGTGTAGCCGTGCCCGAAGATCGCCGCGCCAAGAAGATCGCCCTGCAGCCCAAGGCGCAGCCGCTGATCGAGAAGATCGAGGCGATCTCCACCCAGCTTCGTCATGAAGTCTTTGCCGGTATTGATGAGGATGATCTGCGTCGCTGCCAGCAGGTTCACGCCCGTGTACTGGGTAATTTGATGAAGTGACCTGCTGTTGGTGCCAAAATTTCGAACACTTTCTGATCGAAATCATTTTTGTGTCCAGCTTTTGACTAATGGCGCTTGATAGCACCGTGCTTTCATCGGCAAACTGATGCCCAGACCGCTACTTTGTGAATCAGTAGCCATAATGTAATCCGAGGCGGCCTCGACAAGAGGCTTGTCAGCCGTTCTCGGAACTTTCAAGGGCGCCAGTCTCCCGACCAATGGAAGCTCAGGCAGGAGTCGTGGAGGTGGCGTTCGATCAGGATAACCCTGGAGGTCACATGGCTCGGGTGCGTCAGTTAATGTTGGGCTTGGCGTCGGGCTCTGCGCTCTATTCGGGTATGGCGCCGGCGCTCGGGTTGGGGGACATCACCCTGCACTCGGCGTTGAACCAGCCGTTCGAGGCCGAGATCGAATTGCTCGAGGTGGGTGACCTGGGCGCGCAGGATTTGCGCGTCGGTCTGGCGCCTGCTGAGATCTTCAGCCGTTCGGGCGTCGAGCGTTTGTACTTTCTCAATGACTTGCGTTTTACGCCGCTGTTACGTGGTTCGCGCAGTGTCATTCGTGTGGTTTCCAGCCGTCCGGTGCGCGAGCCTTACCTGAATTTCATCGTCGAGGTGGCGCGCCCCAACGGTCAGTTGCTGCGCGAATACACCGTGCTGCTCGACCCGCCAGGCTCATCGGCCTACACCTCGGTGGCAGCGCCCAGTGCTGCAGTAGTCTCGCAAGTGACCCCGCGTGCTCAGGCTCCAGTGGCACCGGTCAGAGCGGTGCCTCCACCGAGTGCCACGGCCGGGCATCGTCACCAAGTCGTGCGCGGCGACAGCCTCTGGTCCATCGCTGCGCGTTTGCGTGAGCAGGGCAGCACGCTGTCTCAGCAGGCATTGATGGAGGGCATTCTTGCCCTCAACCCGAATGCCTTTGCTGGTGGTGATCCAAGTCGTCTGCTGGCTGGTACCGCTCTGTTGTTGCCGGATGCCGCGCGTGCAGGCGCGCCCCAGCCGACTGCCGCACCAACGGCAGCCGACGCCGCGCCCGTCGCTGCACAAAGCAGTGTCGAGGGATTGCTCAGCGCGCCACCGGCTGCTGTGGAGTCGGCGCCGCCACAAGCCGAAAGCCTGGAGCTACTGGCTGAGAAGCAGCGTCAGTTGGATGCCGAGTTGGCCAACCAGGCAGCAGAAAACCTGCAGTTGCAACAAGGCCTGGCGCAGTTGCAACTGCAACTGCAGCAATTGCAGGAACAACTCGCGCAGAAGGATGCCCTGTTGGCTGAGCTGGCTGCGCGTACACCAGCCGAGCCCGTTACTGCGCCTGTCGTGGCAACACCGGTCAGTTTACAGGAGCCCATTGCCGGGCGTGGCTGGTGGGCGACGCTCCTGGCAGGTGGCACGGGTCTTTTATTGCTGCTCGGTGCACTGTTCTGGGCTGTGCGGCGGCGTGGCGACACAGGCAAGCCCGTGGTTCAGGTGCAAGCGAAGGCGCAGGCGTCTCAGCCACAACCCCAGCCGCAGATTGCCGCTTCGGTGCCTGCCGAGCCGGTGCTGAAGGCCGTGCCGGCACCGGTGCCTGCCCGGGCCCAGACGCCAGTCGATGCGCTTGAGGCGGCCAATGTCTATATCGCCTATGGGCGTCTCAGTGAGGCCCGTGGCGAGCTGAACAAGGCACTGGCTCAGGCACCGCAGCGCAGTGATCTGCGCTTTCGTCTGCTGGAAGTCATGGCGATGCTCGGTGATGGCGCAGGCTTTGCCCGTGAGGAGGCGGTGCTGCGGGGCGAGGCCTTCGACGCTGCGCGTATCGATGCACTCAAGGCACGCTATCCCGACCTGCCCATGTCCCAGCCGGCACGGAACGAGCCTGTTATGTCGCCGCCTGTTGCAGAGCCGCTGACCGAGCAGGATTTCCAGCTCAACCTCGACGACCTGTCGCTGGACGCCGACTGGGAGCTGGTCAGCCCGTTCCCGGCTACCGCCAAAGGCAAAGCCAAGCCGGCTGTCGAACCGGAGTTCGATGCATCCTTCGCCAGCAACCTGCAGGAGCTGCCTGAGGTGTTCGAACTGCACCATGAAGACGAGCAGTTGAGCGCCTTGGGTGAGATGGAAATGGTGCTGAGTGATGACGCGCCGGGGCTGGATGACAACTTCCTCGACGTTTTTGCCGGCGATGCTGATGCCACTGCCGCGCTGCAGGGCGATATCGATCACCTGGCAGGCAACCCGGAGCATATGGCCCAGCTCAACCAGGCGCTGGCTTATATCAAGCAGGGCGATATCGCCACCGCCTGTGACATCCTCAACGAGGTGATCGATCACGGCGATGACGAGCAGAGGAAGGCCGCGCGCCAGTTGCTGGCGGAAATCGCCTGACAGACTTGTGCTGCTACACCTGACGAGGCCGCGCGTATGTCGCGGCCTCGTCGTTTCAGAAACTCTTGCCCAGGTTCAGGTACAGCGCCTTTTCCCGTTCGTCGTTGAAACCGTAGCTGAAGTTGAGCGGGCCGAGCGGGGTATCCAGCCCGAGGAAGATGCTGGCTGCGTTGATGTAGCCGCTGTCGAAGGCGTTGTCGTTGTTCCAGGCGCGACCACGCTCCAGCGACATGCCCAGGTACAGCGGGAAATTCAGCGGCAGCAGCGAGTTCCGGGTCATGCGCCGGTAGTAGATCATCCGTGCCAGTGCCATGTTCTGCCCGCTCAGCGAGTCCTGACGAAAGCCGGACAGCTCCTGCGCACCACCGAGGATAAAGCCCGAGGTGACCACCTCCGCCTCATCCAGGGTGCGCCCGTAACGACCGCCGAACAGCCAGGTGTTTGGGCCGTGGCTGTAGGCCTTGTCCAGTTTCAGCTGCCACTGGCGATAATCGTCGTCCGAGCCCAGGCCGCGGGCATACTTGCGCAGCATCAGGCCGATGTCTTCACCGCTACGCGGAAAGTCGAGGTTGTCCAGGGTATCGAAGGAGTAGAGCAGCTCGTAATAGCCCTCGCTGAAGCTGAAACTGGGTAGGTCGCGTTCACCGACACGTACGTCCGCCTCGCCCCAGGCCTGGCCGACGCCGAAGCGAATCTCGCCGTTGTTGGCGATCTGCCGGCCCAGATTGAGGCCATAGCCATAGCGCTCCAGGCGGTACTCGGCGATGGGGTCGTTATCCAGGATCGCTTCGACGTTCTGCGCCTCACCGAACAGATAGGGCGCGACAAAGTAGCGTGAGCCGGCATCCAGCGGTTGGTAGAACTCGCTATAGAGTTCCTGGCGATCGCCCAACTGCAATCGCGTCAGCCACTCGGCGCCGAGTTCGTTGATACCGTTGACGCGGTAACTGGCGCCGATGTTGAAGGCGCTGTCGCCGCGCATGTCATCGGACAGGTTAAGCCCCAGGCGCAGGTAGTCGGTACCGGTGCGTTTACCCCTGGCATCGATCACCAGAGCACTACCACGCTCATCCAGCGGCTCCACGCGGTACTGCACGCGTTCGAAGTAGTCCAGGCCGTAAAGCGTGCCCATATCCTTTTGCAGGCGATCCATGTCCAGCGGTTCACCTAGCGTCTGGCGGATGTGCCGGCGAATCACCTCATCGCCGACTTTCGAGTCGTTCTCCACGTGAATCTCGCGGATCACCGGGTTGCGCTGCTCGCGGGTGCGGGCCATGGCCAGTGCCGGGTTGCCGGCGCTGCTGGCGCGCAGGCGGGCCAACTGTTCGGCCTTGATCTGGGCGGCGCGGTAGCCGGCATCCATCATCTGCTCGCCACGGTTGAAGTCGGCGACGCCGAATCCGGCCAGCGGCGGCTGGATCAGTACGTCATCGGCGGTCAGCGTCTGCAGTTGTTCCTCGGAGTTCTTGCGCATCATCAGGTTGATCGACTGGTTCATCACGTCGACCACGGTGAGCAGTTCCTTCGCCGGTTTCAGGGGCATGCCCAGATCGACGACGATGACATGATCGACGCCCATCTGCCGTGCCACATCGATCGGCACGTTGTTGACCATGCCGCCGTCGACCAGCAGGCGGCCATCCACTTCCACCGGGGCGAATACCGCAGGGATCGACATGCTGGCACGCATCACCTGCGGCAGGTGCCCGCTGCCCATGATCACCTGCTCGCCGCTGACCACGTCGGTGGCCACCGCGCGATAGGGGATCGGCAGATGATCGAAATCGCGGGTGGCGCTGCGATGCACCAGCAGGCTTTCCAGCAGCAGCGCCAGGTTCTGGCCCTGAATCACGCCCAGCGGCAGGCCCAGGCTGCCGTCGTCGCGGAAGCTGAGTTTCTGCTTGATCAGAAAATCACGGTCGTCCTGCTTGCGCCGGAAGGGGATGTCCTCGCGTGGCGGTGAGTCGGACAGTGCCTGTTGCCAGTCCAGTTCCAGCGCCAGGCGCTCAAGCTCCGCTACCGAATAGCCGGCGGCATAAAGCCCACCGACGATGGCACCCATGCTGGTGCCGGCGATGGCGTCGATGCGAATACCTTGTTCCTCCAGGGCCTTGAGCACACCAATGTGTGCCAGGCCGCGAGCGGCGCCGCCCGACAGCACCAGACCGACACGTTCGGCAGCGACGACGGGCAGGCTGGACAGGGCGAACAGGCAGAGCAGCGAAAAGAGCAGGCGGCGCATGGTGGATTCCGGCAGGAGCAGAGACAAAGGCCGTTATTATAGGCATCAAGCCCCACAGTAGAGCCGCTGCCATGCCCGATCAGAAGCCCGAAATCGTCATCACCTATTGCACCCAGTGTCAGTGGCTGCTGCGCGCCGCGTGGCTGGCTCAGGAACTGCTGAGCACCTTTGCCGACGAGCTCGGCCGGGTCAGCCTGGAGCCGGGCACTGGCGGCGTTTTTCGTATCCTCTGCAATGGCCAGCAGATCTGGGAACGCAAGGCCGATGGAGGCTTTCCCGAGGCCAAGGTGCTCAAACAGCGTGTACGCGATCTGATCGATCCAACCCGCGATCTGGGCCACAACGACCGCTAGAGTCTATTTATGATCTGCTGCGCGTCGGCGTTACTGCGTTAAAAACAAGCTGGATCGCCAGCCCGGTCGGAATGCTCATGTACAAAAGTACAGTCGCCCGCGACTCCGACCGTTCCTCGCTTATTTTTGCCTTGTATCGCTCTAGCTCGCGAGATCCTAAACAGGCTCTTGGGCGACGTCTTCGTATCAGCGCGCCATCCGCGCTGATACGAAGATGGCGCTGACGATCAGCAAGCCGCCGGCCAGCATGCGCAGCGTCGGCTGCTCGCTGAACAGCCACCAGGCGAACAGAATCCCGTAGACCGGTTCCAGGGCGAAGATCACTGCCGTGGTGCGCGCCTTGAGCACGCGCAGGCTGGCGACGAACAGGCTGTGTGCCAGGCCTGTGCAGAAGATGCCGAGCATGGCCAGCCACAGCCAGTCCACCGGGCGCACGCTGGGCAGCAGCGGCCAGGTCAGCGGCAGGAAGAAGATCAGCACCGTGATGTTCTGGTACAGCGCGGCCTTTACCGGGTCGAGGCCACGGGTGCTGGCGCGATTGAGCAGTGACAGCAGGGCGAACAGAAAGCCTGACAACACTGCCCACAGCAATCCGACTGTGGCGTCACTGTTCAGGCTGAACTCGGGCGTGACCAGGATCAGCCCCACGCATACCACGCCGACCATGGCGAACTCGCCGGGGCGGGTGCGCTCGCGAAACAGCAGGCCCTCCAGCAGTACGGTGAAGGCCGGGAAGCTGGCGAAGCCGAGGGTGGCGATGGCCACGCCGGAGACTTTCACCGCTTCGAAGAAGGTGACCCAGTGCGTGCCCAGTAGCAGGCCGCCAAGTGCCAGCAGAGCCATCTGCCGTAGGCTCGGGCGAACCGCATTGCGGCTGCGCCAGAGCACCGCAGCCAGGCTCAAGGCGAGCACGGCGAAGAACGCGCGGCCGCCTGCAATCATGTTCGGCGTGGTCGCCGCCAGTTTGCCGAAAATGCCCGACAGGCCGAACAGCAGTGCACCCAGGTGAATCGCCAGCAGGGCGTT
>ERZ1029870.77-NODE-77-length-13580-cov-17.105582_pt1 | contig 13580 bp, 12 predicted proteins | sample MGYA00519236_ERZ1029870 | MGnify/ENA primary metagenome ERZ1029870 (study PRJEB33666, sample SAMEA4610924) | skin metagenome | biome: Human-associated habitat; feature: Malodor aspect; material: skin | place: Philippines | collected 2015-08 ... | reverse complement strand
GCTTCGCGGTTGGCTTGCTGCAACGCCAAGGCCTGGTTGAACACGAACCGACAGGCTCCGGCGAACTGTCGCAGCTTGCGCTGCTGTTCGCCGGTTGGCTCGATGCGGAACTTGTAGGCTTGGCGTCGGAGCATAGAAATACTGTCTATCTGTACAGTTTTGAGTATAGGACCGCTTCGCGGCCCGCGCTATCCTTCCCCGCCCTGAAGGGCGAGGTTTGCCGCGCACTGGATCAAGCTGACGTGGCTGGCTCATGGCAGATACCGGTGATGGTCTCACCGGGAGTATAGAAGGCCTGCCGGGGTTTGCCCGGCAGGTGCTGGTCAGCGGTAGGCCGTGGCTCAGATTCCAGGCAGGCGCTGGCGAATGCGCTCGACCAGGCTGTCGAGGCTGGCGCTGTCATGGGTGTCAACGCGCTTGCTGTGGCTCAGTTCCTGTTCATCGAGTGGTTCGCGGCTGGCGTGTTGAGCCTGGATCACTTCCAGCGTCGCATCCGATGGATCCTGGCCTTCGCTCTGGCGCTGCGCCAGCCAACTGGCGATCACCGCCTCTGGCGCGTGGCAGTCGAGGATCAGCAGGGGTACGCCCGTTTCCTCGGCCACTTCGCTGGCGGCCAGGCGCTGCGCAGCCTTGAGGTAGGTGGCATCGATCACCACGGGGAAGCCGGCCTGCAATACCTGGCGCGCCAGCTGATGCAGGCGTAGGTAGGTGGCCTGGCTGGCCTCGGTGCTGTAGATGCCCGCAGTCAGTTGATCCCGGGTTTCGGCGTTCTGCTCGCCGAACAGGCGCTTGCGCTCGACGTCGGAGCGCAGACGGATGGTCCCCAGCGCCTCGACCAGACGCATGGCGACGTGGCTTTTACCGACGGCAGAGACACCGTGGGTGATGGCCAGGAAAGGCGAGGGAATGGCGCTGTAGCTTTCTGCCAGAGCGGCATAGCTGCGGTACTGGCGCAGAATCACCGCGCGTTGCACCGAACTCTTTTCCTGGCCCAGACGGAACAGCGCGACCTTGCCACGTACCATGGCGCGGTAGGCCTTGTAGAAATTCAGCAGTTGCAGGGCCGCATAGTCACCGGTGCGTTCCAGCCAGCCGCTGATGAAACGACGCGCCAGGCACTTTAGGCCACGGTCTTCGAGGTCCATGGCCAGGAAGGCGATGTCGGCGGTCACGTCGGTGAGGCGGAAGGGCTCATTGAACTCGATGCAATCGAACAACACCACGCGGCCATCGATCTGGGCGGCATTGCCCAGGTGGATATCGCCATGGCATTCACGGATGAAACCCTGTGCCTTGCGTTCGTTCAGCAGCGGCTTCAAGCGCTCGTAGCTCGATTGTGCCCAGGCTTCGAGGGCATCGAGTTGCTGCAGGTCGGCAGCCTCGCTGAGCATCGGACGAATCTGCTCGAAATTCTGCTGCACCGGGGCCATGACCGCTTCAGCGCTGCCCAGCTCGTGCGTCTGCGGCACCTTGGGGGCGTTGAGGTGGAAGGTGGCGATCTGCTCGGCCAGCGCATCGATATGCGCATCGTTCAGCTCGCCGCGAGCCTGAATGGCGCTGAGCAGTTGCTCCTGCGGGAACTGGCGCATTTTCAGTGCGTATTCGATGGCGGGGGTGCTGCCGTCGAGGCTGGGCGCGTCCTCGCTGCCGCCTATCGGTAACACGTCCAGATACAAATCCTGGGTCAGGCGCTGGTTCAGGCGCAGCTCTTCTTCGCAAAAATGACGACGTGCGTCGAGCTCGGTGAAGTCGAGGAATCCGAAATTGACCGGTTTTTTGATCTTGTAGGCGTAGGGGCCAGTGAGCAAAACCCAGGAAATGTGGGTCTCAATGACCTGAAACCCCTCCACAGGATGCGGATACAGGGCCGGGTTCTGCAATGCGGCAATCAGGGCTTGGCTCACGTTCGATCCTTGTTCTAGACGCTGTTCGAGCTGGGCATTATGGCCGCTGTGAGCTGCTCTGCAAACCATTCGGGCGGCCTGCTGGCGCCCATTTAAAGTGCGTATAATCCCGCCATGACTCGAAAACGCTCCCCTCGCTCAAACAAAAAATCCCGCTCCTCCGGCATGCGTCCCTGGCTTGCCTGGGGGCTCAAACTCGGTCTTGTCGGTCTGGTAATCCTGGCCGGCTTTGCCATTTACCTCGACGCCGTGGTGCAGGAGAAGTTTTCCGGCAAGCGCTGGACCGTACCTGCCAAGGTCTACGCCAGGCCGCTGGAGCTGTTCGTGGGCCAGAAACTGGCCAAGGATGATTTCCTGCGTGAACTCGATGCGCTGGGTTACCGCCGCGAAAGTGTGGTGAATGGGCCGGGTGCGGTGTCCGTGGCCGGTAACTCGATCGAGTTGCACAGTCGCGGCTTTCAGTTCTACGAGGGGGCTGAGCCAGCGCAGAGGATGCGTGTGCGTTTCTCCGGTGACTACGTCGCTGGTTTGACTCAGGCCAATGGCAGCAACCTGGCCGTGGCGCGGTTGGAGCCGGTGTTGATCGGTGGGCTTTATCCGGCGCATCAGGAAGACCGCATCCTGATCAAGCTGGATCAGGTGCCGACCTATCTGATCGAAGCGCTGGTGGCGGTCGAGGACCGTGACTACTTCGATCACTTTGGCGTGTCGCCCAAGGGCATCGCCCGTGCCATGTGGGTCAATGCCACGTCCGGGCGTCTGGTACAGGGCGGCAGTACCCTGACCCAGCAGTTGGTGAAGAATTTCTACCTGACCAACGAACGCACCCTGGCGCGCAAAGCCACTGAGGCGATGATGGCGGTACTGCTGGAGTTGCATTACGACAAGCGCGAGATTCTCGAGGCTTACATGAACGAGGTGTTCCTCGGTCAGGATGGGCAGCGCGCCATACATGGCTTCGGTCTGGCCAGTCAGTACTTCTTCAGTCAGCCGGTTTCCGAGCTGAAGCTCGAGCAAGTTGCGCTGCTGGTGGGGATGGTCAAGGGGCCGACCTTTTTCAATCCACGGCGCAATCCCGAACGTGCCTTGGCGCGGCGTAACCTGGTCATCGACCTGCTCGCCGAACAGGGTTCTATTACTGCCGACGAGGCCGCGGCAGCCAAGCAAAAGCCATTGGGCGTGACTTCGCGCGGCAGCATGGCCGACAGCTCGTTCCCGGCATTTCTGGATCTGGTCAAGCGTCAGTTGCGCGAAGACTATCGCGATCAGGATCTGACCGAAGAAGGCCTGCGTATCTTCACCAGCCTGGATCCGATTCTGCAGCTCAAGGCCGAAGAGGCCCTGGCCGAAACCCTCAAGCGCCTGGCGGGGCGCAAGGGCGTGGACGCAGTGCAGGCCGGGATGGTGGTGACCAACCCCGAGACGGGGGAGATCCAGGCCTTGATTGGCAGCCGCCAGCCGCGTTTTGCCGGTTTCAACCGGGCGCTGGATGCGGTACGGCCGATTGGCTCATTGGTCAAGCCGGCGATCTATCTCTCGGCGCTGGAGCGTCCCAGCCAATACACCCTGACCAGTTGGCTGGAAGATGAACCCTTCTCCATCAAGGGGCAGGACGGCCAGGTCTGGACGCCACAGAACTATGACCGTAAGGCGCACGGCACCATCTACCTGTATCAGGGGCTGGCGCAGTCCTACAACCTGTCTACGGCCAAGCTCGGCCTGGAGATCGGTGTACCCAACGTGCTCAAGACCCTGGAGCGACTCGGGGTCGAGCGTAAATGGCCGGCCTACCCGTCGATGCTGCTCGGTGCGGGTGCGCTGACGCCGATGGAGGTGGCCGGCATGTACCAGACCCTGGCCAATGGCGGCTTCAATACGCCGTTGCGTGGTATTCGCAGCGTACTGACTGCCGATGGTGAACCGCTCGGGCGTTATCCATTCAAGATCCAGCAACGCTTCGATCCGGGCGCCATTTACCTGCTGCAGAACGCCATGCAGCGCACCATGCGTGAAGGTACGGGGCGTTCGGTGTACAGCCAGCTGCCCAGCTCGCTGAATCTGGCGGGCAAGACCGGCACCAGTAACGACTCGCGTGACAGCTGGTTCGCCGGTTTCAGTCAGGACCTGCTGTCAGTGGTATGGCTGGGGCGCGATGATAACGGCCCGACCCCGCTGACCGGCGCGACCGGGGCGTTGCAGGTCTGGACCAGCTTCATGCGCAAGGCGGACCCGCTGCCCCTGGACATGCCGATGCCGGATAACGTCACCCTGGCCTGGATCGATCGGCAGACCGGCTTGGGCTCGGCTTCGGGCTGCCCGAATGCAGTGCAGATGCCTTATATTCGCGGCAGCGAACCTGCCCCGGGCTCTGCGTGCGGTATCCAGGCGCCGGTCGAGTCCGTGATGGACTGGGTCAAGGGATGGTTGGAATGACGGCCGGGTGGTGCATCCCGGTGTTACCTGAAGAGGATTGGATGTGAACAAGAAGTGGCTTGCCACGATGCTGGCAACGGCAGCTCTCAGTGGTTGCAGTACCGCACCGCAGGGCTCGATTCCGGTGATCGACGCCGGCACTCCGCTGTCGTCGGGCGGTTCTGGAGCTGTGTCCAGCGTGAGCCCTGCAGCGGCACCGCAGCGTATCGAGGAAGACTCCGGGGTGGTGGTGATGGTGCCGCAGGGTGCGGTCTCTACCCCTTTGCAGACCGATGTGCAGCCGATTACTTCGAGTGGCGGCCTGACGTTCGATCCGCCTGTCAGCAGCCAGCCTGCCGTGCCCAGTCAGGGTAGCTTCGGTGCATCGGCACCGAGCATGCCCAGCGGTATCCCCAGTGGCGGCGGCCTGGCTGCCGATGAGCAACTGGACGGTCCGGTGCTGGCTCTGCTGACCACTGCCCAGCAGCAGCAGGGCGGTGGCGATCTCAATGGTGCGGCCTCCAGTCTCGAACGCGCCCAGCGTATTGCCCCGCGCGAGCCGCAGGTGCTTTATCGTCTGGCCGAAGTCCGTATGGCTCAGGGCGATGCCGCGCAGGCCGAGCAACTGGCGCGCCGTGCTCTGACTCACGCCAGTGGCCGCCCGGCGTTGCAGGCCAGCCTGTGGGATCTGATTGCCCGTGCTCGCGAGCGTCAGGGCGACTCTTCAGGCGCTGCTCAGGCTCGTGAGCGCGCTCGAGTCAATCTCTGATGGATGCTCGTGTGAGCATGCTGGCCGAACACCTGCTGCTGATCGAGCGTGAGTTACGCCTGTTGGGCTGGTGGCAGGATGAGGCGCCAAGCGCCGAGGCGTTGGCCAGTCCCGAGCCGTTCTGCGTGGATACGCTGACCTTCGAGCAATGGCTGCAGTGGATTTTTCTGCCGCGTATGAAGGTGCTGCTGGAAAGCGGTGCTGCACTGCCGTCGGTATCGGGTATCCAGGCGATGGGTGAGATGGTCTATCGGCAGCAGCCAGGCATTGCGCGCCGGCTGCTGGAGCTGCTGGGCGAATTCGATCACCTGCTCACGCGCACGCCTTGAGGTCGTGCGCGCACTTCATCACTGGCAGTTTTCGGCGATGGATTTCTTCAGTTCGCTGATGCGTTCCTGGCGCTCGTTCTCGTCGATGCGGCGAACTTCGCCGCCATCCTCGATGCGAACGCGAGGGTTGTTCTCCAGTTGAGCTAGGTTGGTGCGAGCGTTCTCGCAGTACTGCTTGCGCTCGGCTTCCTGCTTGGCCACATCTTCCTTGACCTTCTTGTCGATAGCCGCCTGTTCGGGGTCGAGCTGCTCTTCGATGCTCGGCGCCGGCTCGCTGGCGGCCTGGCGGGGAGGTGGCGCGGCAGTATTGATGGTCGTGGCCTGTTGGCCCAGCGGGGGTTGCGCGCCGAAGTGGGTCACGCCTTTGTCATCGACCCACTTGTAAACCTGGCTGGCCATGGCGGTGGTGCTCAAGGCGAGCATCAGGGTGCCAGTGAGAATCATGTGGCGCATGCTGTTTCCTTTATCGAGAGCTGCAGTGCTGCTGGTTACTATAACCAAAAGCCGACAATCTTCATCCTGCGCTGCGTCACAGCGCCAAGTCGAATAATGGGTTACACGCCGCTTGACTTGCTCTCGCTGAACCCGAACAATCCCGCCTTACCCGTAGTGGAGTCCGCCGCAAGCGTCCTCCAGCTCCGGGAAAAGAGGCGCTACCCGCGCCGAACCGTGACACCCGCAACGCGTTACCTCGCGCTGGGAGGGTCAGCCCCGCAAGACCATGGGCTGCTCCGTTACTCGTCAAGCTGATGTTCCGAATCCACGACCACCGTCGTGCGTGTCTGCTGACAGTAAGAACCTACTTAGGGCTACCCGTTGGTGGGTGGCACACTGGCGTTCAAGAGGTGAACAACGTGGAGCTTTTATCCGGCGCTGAAATGGTCGTCCGCTTCCTGCGTGACGAAGGCGTTAAGTACATCTATGGGTACCCTGGCGGTGCTCTCCTGCATATTTACGATGCCCTGTTCAAAGAACCGGAAGTGACCCACATCCTGGTGCGTCATGAACAGGCTGCGACCCATATGGCTGACGGCTATGCCCGCGCCACCGGCAAAGCTGGTGTAGTGCTGGTGACCTCTGGCCCGGGCGCAACCAATGCCATCACCGGCATCGCCACTGCCTACATGGATTCCATCCCGATGGTGGTGATTTCGGGTCAGGTGCCAAGCAACATGGTCGGCACCGATGCGTTCCAGGAAACCGACATGGTCGGTATTTCCCGCCCGATCGTGAAGCACAGCTTCATCATCAAGCACCCGTCGGAAATCCCCGAAGTGCTGAAGAAGGCCTTCTATCTCGCCGAGTCCGGCCGTCCGGGCCCTGTCGTGGTCGACATTCCGAAGGATATGGGCGACCCGACCCAGAAGTTCGAATACGTCTATCCGAAGAAGGTCAAGCTGCGCTCCTACAGTCCGGCGGTACGTGGCCACTCCGGCCAGATCCGCAAGGCTGCCGAGATGCTGCTGGCTGCCAAGCGTCCGGTCATGTACTCCGGCGGTGGCGTGATCATGGGCGGCGCTTCCGCGCCGCTGACCGAGCTGGCGCAGATGCTCAATCTGCCGGTGACCAATACCCTGATGGGCCTCGGTGGCTATCCGGGGACTGATCGTCAGTTCATCGGCATGCTCGGCATGCATGGTAGCTACACTGCCAACCTGACCATGCATCACGCTGACGTGATCCTGGCCGTCGGTGCGCGCTTCGATGATCGCGTGATCAATGGCGCGGCCAAGTTCTGCCCGAACGCCAAGATCATCCACATCGATATCGACCCGGCTTCGATCTCCAAGACCATCAAGGCTGATATCCCGATCGTCGGCCCAGTGGACAGCGTGCTGACCGAAATGGTCGCTATCCTCAAGGAAATCGGTGAAACCCCGAACAAGGACACCGTCGCCAGCTGGTGGAAGCAGATCGACGAGTGGCGTGGCAATGGTCGTCTGTTCCCGTACAACGAGGGCGACGGTTCGATCATCAAGCCGCAGACCGTGATCGAAACCCTGTGCGAAGTAACCAAGGGCGACGCCTACATCACCTCCGATGTGGGTCAGCACCAGATGTTCGCGGCGCAGTATTACCGCTTCAACAAGCCCAACCGCTGGATCAACTCCGGTGGCCTGGGCACCATGGGCTTTGGTTTCCCGGCTGCGATGGGCATCAAGCTGAACTTCCCGGATGCCGATGTGGCGTGCGTCACCGGCGAGGGCAGCATCCAGATGAACATCCAGGAGCTGTCGACCTGCCTGCAGTACGACCTGCCGGTGAAGATCGTCAACCTGAACAACGGTGCTCTCGGCATGGTCCGCCAGTGGCAGGACATGCAGTACAACAGCCGTTATTCGCACTCCTACATGGAGTCGCTACCGGACTTCGTCAAACTGGCCGAGGCCTATGGTCATGTCGGCATGCGCATCACCCAGCTGAAGGACCTCAAGCCCAAGCTGGAGGAAGCCTTCGCCCTGAAGAATCGCCTGGTCTTCCTCGACATCGCGGTGGATTCCAGCGAGCACGTCTATCCGATGCAGATCAGGGACGGTGCGATGCGTGACATGTGGCTGAGCAAGACGGAGCGGACCTAAGATGCGACACATCATTTCCCTGCTGCTGGAAAACGAGCCGGGCGCACTGTCCCGCGTGGTCGGTCTGTTCTCCCAGCGTAACTACAACATCGAAAGCCTCACCGTTGCGCCAACCGAGGATCCGACGCTGTCGCGCCTGACCCTCACCACCGTTGGCCATGACGAGGTGATCGAGCAGATCACCAAGAACCTCAACAAGCTGGTCGAGGTGGTCAAGCTGGTCAATCTGTCGGAAAGCGCCCATATCGAGCGCGAGCTGATGCTGGTGAAGATCAAGGCCACTGGCGCCCAGCGCGCCGAGGTCAAGCGCACCACCGACATCTTCCGCGGCCAGATCGTGGATGTGTCCAGTAGCGTTTACACCGTGCAACTAACCGGCACCAGCGACAAGCTCGACAGCTTCATTCAGGCCATTGGCACCGCGTCGATTCTGGAAACCGTACGCAGTGGTGTCACCGGCATCGCGCGTGGCGACAAGGTACTGAGTATCTGATTGTCATGTTGATGCAAAGCCCCGCCTGGTGCGGGGCTTTTTATTGCGATTTGGAATTCAGCGCTGGCGATTCCAGAAGGCGGCGATCAACGGATCCTTGAGGCGTTTTTCCAGCGCGAACAGGCCAATGTCATACGCGGTCAGTGGTGGCTGGATGTCGTAGATGCGAATGCGCGCAGTCAGCGGGCTGTTGTCCAGGACGATCTGCGGCACCACGCCGATGCCGAAGCCCAGGCTGACCATGCTGACGATGGCTTCGTTGCCGCTCACCTGGGCATAGATACGTGGCTTGATGTTGTGATGTTTCAGCCAGCGGTCGGTGCGCGTGCGGGCCAGGCCTTCTTCGGACAGAATCATCGGCACGTCCTTCCAGCTTTCCGCGCCCGGATGCTTGAGTTGTTCCTCGTTCAATAGCTGTGGTGCCTGCGGGCCGATAAAGCGCAATTCAGAGCGGGTGATCGACTGGAACACCACGCCGCTGGGCAGGCTGTCGGGCAGGGCGCCAATGGCCAGATCTTCAAGACCTTGCTGTACGCGCTCGACGGCTTTCGCCGGGTCGCCAGTGTGCAGTTTCATTTCGATGCGTGGGTAGTCCTGGCGGAAGCTGCTGAGGATGTCATAGAGGAAGCTGTAGCTGGCTGTGACCGAGCAGTACAGCGACAGCTCGCCGTGCAGGTTGAGCTGATCCTGCATGAAGGTCTGCCGTATTGCCTGCCAGCCATTGATGACCTCGCTGGCATACTCGCGAAACTGCTGGCCCTCGCGCGTCAGGCGCACCGAGCGGTTGTCGCGCACGAACAGGGCGGCGCCGAGTTCATCTTCGAGCTGCTTGATGCTGCGGCTGAGCGCGGACGGGCTGACATGCTGTTCGCGACTGGTGCGGCCGAAGTGCAGATTGTCGGCCAGGGCGAGAAAAAGCCTGAGGGAATGGCTGTTCATCTATATTTCGAAAATCGGCATGTTGTGTTGCAAATATATCATTTTACGCAATGGTGTGGATCACTTAAGGTGTCCTCGTCGCGGTGCTTCGCACCCATCCCTTTCGATTGAAAAGAGCCCAGAACATGAAAGTTTATTACGACAAAGATTGCGACCTCTCCATCATCCAGGGCAAGAAAGTCGCCATCATCGGTTATGGCTCCCAGGGCCACGCCCAGGCCTGCAACCTGAAGGATTCCGGCGTTGACGTCACCGTGGGTCTGCGTAAAGGTTCCGCGACCGTGGCCAAGGCCGAAGCCCATGGCCTGAAAGTGGCTGACGTTGCCACTGCCGTTGCTGCTGCCGACCTGGTCATGATCCTGACCCCGGACGAGTTCCAGGGCCAGCTGTACAAGAACGAGATCGAGCCGAACATCAAGAAGGGCGCTACCCTGGCCTTCTCCCACGGCTTCGCCATCCACTACAACCAGGTCGTACCGCGTGCCGACCTCGACGTGATCATGATCGCGCCGAAGGCCCCGGGCCACACCGTACGCACCGAGTTCGTCAAAGGCGGCGGTATCCCTGACCTGATCGCCGTTTACCAGGACGCCTCCGGCAATGCCAAGAACGTTGCCCTGTCCTACGCCTCGGGCGTGGGTGGCGGCCGTACCGGCATCATCGAAACCACCTTCAAGGACGAGACCGAAACCGACCTGTTCGGTGAGCAGGCCGTTCTCTGCGGCGGTACTGTCGAGCTGGTCAAAGCCGGTTTCGAAACCCTGGTCGAAGCTGGCTATGCGCCGGAAATGGCCTACTTCGAGTGCCTGCACGAGCTGAAGCTGATCGTCGATCTGATGTTCGAAGGCGGTATCGCCAACATGAACTACTCGATCTCCAACAACGCCGAGTACGGTGAGTACGTCACCGGTCCGGAAGTGATCAACGCCGAATCCCGTGCCGCCATGCGTAACGCCCTGAAGCGCATCCAGAACGGCGAATACGCCAAGATGTTCATCACCGAGGGTGCTGCCAACTACCCGTCCATGACTGCCTACCGTCGCAACAATGCCGCTCACGGTATCGAAGTGGTCGGTGAGAAGCTGCGTGCGATGATGCCGTGGATCGCTGCCAACAAGATCGTCGACAAGACCAAGAACTAAGGTCTGCGATGCGCGAAAGAACGCGGCTTTATGCCGCGTTTTTTCATTCTGGGGCGAGGCTTCTGGTATAAAGCCAGCTCACTGGGTGGCGAACCGAGTTCAGGCGCCCGGGTCGAAATTCGTCAAACCCGTTGCAAGGTGCTGTTAATGAGTGAAGGTCCCGAGGATCAAAAGCCGGCTGGCGACAACCTGGAAAGCCTGCTGCCGATCGACGAGCACATAGAGGAAGGGCAGGATGCCGAAGGGCGCAAGGTGCGCCATCGCGGCATCTATCTGCTGCCCAATCTGTTCACCACGGCCAACCTGTTTGCCGGTTTCTATTCCATCATCAACGCGATGAACGGAAACTTCTACGTAGCTGCTGCCGCTGTGTTCGTGGCCATGGTGCTCGATAGCCTGGATGGGCGTGTGGCGCGCCTGACCAATACACAAAGCGCATTCGGTGCCGAGTATGACTCGCTTTCCGACATGGTCGCCTTCGGTGTGGCGCCGGCACTGCTCGCGTTCGAATGGGCGCTGGGCAGCATGGGTAAAGTAGGCTGGATGGTCGCCTTTATCTATGTTGCCGGGGCGGCGTTGCGTCTGGCCCGGTTCAATACGCAGATCGGCAGTGTCGATAAGCGCTATTTCATCGGTCTGGCCAGTCCGGCTGCGGCCGGTGTGGTTGCCGGGACCGTTTGGGCGTTCAGTGACTTCGGCATCAAGGGCTCGAACATGTCCTTCGCCGTGGCGTTGCTGGTGGCGGCTGCAGGTTGCCTGATGGTCAGCAATATCAAGTACTACAGCTTCAAAGATCTGGATCTGAAGGGCCGCGTGCCGTTCGTGGCCATTCTTGCTGTTGTGCTGGGGTTTGCGGTGGTATTCAGCGATCCGCCCCGTATCCTGCTTCTGATCTTCCTTGCCTACGCGTTTTCTGGGCCTATTCAGTACCTGTTGCAATTACGCCGTCGTAAATCGGCGTGATGCTGTAATTTCTTCCGCGTTCCGTGGTCTACAGTTCGTTTCTCGAACTGTAGTCGCGGAGTCGCCATGCTCATCCGAGTTCCCCCTTCCTCTCGGGCTCTGGAGTCCGAAGTCACCCCCGAGTGGGTTTATCTCTCCCGCCGCAAGCTGATGCAGGGCTCGCTGGCATTGGCGGCCATGGCTGCCATGCCGGGGCTGGCCAGTGCTGACGCTGCAGGTGTCTACGCCGATGTCGAGCCGTCGAAGGCTCCGGGCTGGTTTCAAGAGAAGCTGGCAGCAGCGCGCTGGCAGGCGATAACCGCTGAAGGTGAAAGCATCACGCCTTTCAGGGACGCCACGCATTACAACAACTTCTATGAGTTCGGCACAGGTAAGGGCGATCCGGCAGCCAATGCCGGAAAGCTGCAGGTTGAGCCCTGGACGGTGATGGTCGATGGCGAAGTAAGCAAGCCTGGCCGTTACTCCATCGAGGATCTGGTCAAGCCGCATGCATTCGAGGAACGCATCTACCGGCTGCGTTGTGTCGAGGCCTGGTCCATGGTCATTCCCTGGCTGGGCTTTCCGTTGGCTGATCTGCTCAAGCAGGTCGAACCCACTTCGTCGGCGCGCTATGTACGTTTCGAGACGCTGGTCGATCGTGAGCGCATGCCGGGCCAGCGTTCGGGGTTCTCGCTGATCGATTGGCCCTATGTCGAGGGGCTGCGTCTGGATGAGGCCATGCATCCGTTGGCCTTTATGGCGGTGGGGATGTATGGGCGTGTATTGCCGAACCAGAATGGTGCGCCGCTGCGTCTGGTGGTGCCATGGAAGTATGGTTTCAAGAGCATCAAGTCCATCGTGCGGATCAGTCTGGTCGATGAGGCACCCAAGACGACCTGGGAACGTATTGCACCGAACGAATACGGCTTCTATGCCAACGTCAACCCGCAGGTGGATCACCCGCGCTGGTCACAGGCCACCGAGCGGCGACTGCCCAGTGGCTTGTTCAGTCCGAATGTGATCGATACACGGATGTTCAATGGTTATGGGGAGGTCGCTGACCTTTATGCGGGCATGGATCTGTCGAGGTACTACTGATGCGCTACAGGCTTTGGCGCGTCGGCGTATTCCTGGCGGCATCGATGCCGCCGCTGTATTGGTTGTACTGCGCCGTCTTCAATCTCCTGGGGCCTGACCCTGGCAAGGTTTTAGTGGACAACCTGGGGCTCGGAGCACTGGTTCTTCTGTTGATCACCCTGGCCATGACGCCACTGCAGCAGTTGAGTCGCTGGGCTGGCTGGATCGCGGTGCGTCGACAGTTGGGATTATGGTGCTTTGCCTACGCGGCACTGCATCTGTTCGGCTATGTACTGTTTATTGCTGGTATGCGACCGGAGCTGGTACTGCGCGATTTTTCCGAGCGCCCCTATATCATCGTGGGGGCACTGACCTTTGTAGGTTTATTGGCTCTGGCCATTACCTCAAACCGTTTCAGTATCAGAAAGCTGGGCCGTAGGTGGAAAACGCTGCATCGCCTGATCTACGTCATCCTGCTGCTGGCCTTGCTGCATATGCTCTGGGTGGTGCGTGCCGATTTGGGTGAGTGGTTCGCTTATGCGTTGATCGGTGGGGCGTTGCTACTGATGCGCGTCTCCGCAGTGGCAAGTGGGCTGCAGCGCGCTGGCGCCCTTTGGCGAGAAAATCCGAAGAAAGTTGGAATTTAGGCTTGACGCACATTCTGCTGGATGTAGAATGCGCGCCACTTCAGCGATGAAGCGCTTCAAAAACTTCTTGTTAATCAATAAGTTAAGTTGAATGAAGGGCTTGCAAAGCTGGATCTGGCGTGTAGAATGCGCGTCGGTCGACAGGGTGTGGTTTGGCTCTGTTGGTGGTTCGGTCGAATGGATCGAAAGCGGTAGAAAAGAGGTGTTGACAGCGGTTTTGAACGCTGTAGAATGCGCCTCCCGCTGGAGAGAAGAAGTTCTGATCGAAAGCGCAAGTGGTTGAGTAGAAAGAAGTTTCTCCGGAAACAAAATCGAAAAACAGCTTGACAGATAGAAAGGCTGCTGTA
>ERZ1029870.75-NODE-75-length-13719-cov-63.553206_pt1 | contig 13719 bp, 12 predicted proteins | sample MGYA00519236_ERZ1029870 | MGnify/ENA primary metagenome ERZ1029870 (study PRJEB33666, sample SAMEA4610924) | skin metagenome | biome: Human-associated habitat; feature: Malodor aspect; material: skin | place: Philippines | collected 2015-08 ... | reverse complement strand
AACATCCCACCTGAACCACAGCATGGATCGTAGATACGACCTTTATAAGGTTCAATCATCTCAACCAATAATTTTACAATTGATGAGGGGGTATAGAACTCTCCGGCATTTTTACCTTCTGCACTTGCAAATTTTGCTATAAAGTATTCGTACACTCGGCCCAATACATCTTGCTTACGACTTTCAGTATCACCAACTTTAAATGTAAATAAATCAATAATATCTCCTAATTTTTCTTTATCTAACGCAGGACGCGCATATTCTTTTGGTAACACACCTTTTAATGATTCATTTTCTTTTTCAATCGCAATCATTGCTTTATCAATCATTTGTCCAATTTCAGGTTTCTTAGCATTATCATTGATATATTGCCATCTTGCTTCTTTTGGCACCCAGAAAATATTTTCCGCTAAGTATTCATCTTGATCTTCTTCATCAGCGTAAGGATCTTGTTTCAATTCTTCATATTTTTCTTCAAATGAATCAGATACATATTTTAAAAATATTAGACCTAACGCTACATTTTTATATTCAGCAGCATCCATACTTCCTCTCAATTTATCGGCAGCCTGCCATAACTTTTCTTCAAAACCTATTGTTGTCATTAATAACACCTCTTTAGATTACTATTAGTTTAAATATATCAAAAAATAAATACTTATTGTGTATGGCTTTTTTTATTATTTTAATATAGAAGTATATTTTTACTTTCCTGAACAGTGGTCACTAATTTTATCTCTTATTTTAAATTAAAAAGGAAGAAAAAGTTAAATTTATATTAAGTTTTATATATGAGTAATTATTAACATATTAAATGTAGTATACTCTTAATATAAGGAGAATGATCATAATATTTGTCAAAAAAAGTGACATTTCATATAGTAGCATGGTGTTAGTTGTCACAATTTTTGACAGCCAAAATAATACTTGAACCCTTGTGGTTATGCTATTTATAAAAGTATCGGATCGATAACTACCCCGAAGAATAGGGGACGAGAACAGGCACAAGTTGAGCATTTAGAAAACGGTCACAAGGGATCGATAACTACCCCGAAGAATAGGGGACGAGAACTTTTAAAAGTTTTTTAAACTTTTTTAAGTGTTGCGATCGATCGATAACTACCCCGAAGAATAGGGGACGAGAACTGACGCCCTTGTACTAAACCTACTGTTAATTGTTGTTGTGATCGATAACTACCCCGAAGAATAGGGGACGAGAACTAAAGCGTTGGTTCATAACCGTGAGGGACTTGAGTAGATCGATAACTACCCCGAAGAATAGGGGACGAGAACATGAAAGTTGGTAACTTACCGTCTTTCCCTTCGAAACGATCGATAACAACCCCGAAGAACAGGGGACGAGAACAGTGATAACAGGCTTTCGTATTTGTCCATTCCTAAAGATCGATAACTACCCCGAAAAACAGGGGACGAGAACCACTTCTGCCATATCATTGATGAGTTCATCACGTTTGATCGATAACAACCCCGAAGAACAGGGGGACAGAGTGTAAATTTAATTACACTCTAAAATTTGTAAATTTTTAATGGAATACGCATTGATTAATTTTTAGGGGATGGAAAATGAAAGATGTTATTTATGTAGAAAATCATTACTTTGTTACCGTGAAAGAAAATAGTATTAAATTTAGAAATGTAATAGATAAAAGTGAGAAATTTTACTTGTTTGAAGAAATAGAAGCGATTATTTTTGATCATTATAAAAGCTATTTTTCTCATAAGTTAGTAATTAAATGTATTGAAAATGATATTGCTATTATTTTTTGTGATAAAAAGCACTCTCCATTAACGCAACTTATTTCTTCTTATGGTATGACTCATCGTCTTCAAAGGATTCAAAGTCAGTTTCAATTATCCGGGAGAACTAGAGATAGAATTTGGAAAAAGATTGTTGTAAATAAAATTATTAATCAATCAAAATGTTTAGAAAATAATTTACATAATGAGAATGTGAAGTTATTAGTAAACTTAGCAAAAGCTGTTAGTTCTGGAGATAAAAGTAATAAAGAAGCACAAGCTGCAAGAATATATTTTAAAGATTTATACGGTAAACAATTTAAACGTGGGCGGTACAATGATATTATTAATTCAGGGTTAAATTATGGATATTCCATACTTAGATCTTTTATTAAAAAAGAACTAGCTTTACATGGATTTGAAATGAGTTTAGGTATTAAACATCACTCAAAGGAAAATCCTTTTAATTTAGCTGACGATATTATTGAAGTTTTTCGTCCTTTTGTTGATAATATAGTGTATGAGATAGTTTTTAAAAATAATATAAAAACATTTGATATAAATGAAAAGAAACTATTATTAAATGTTTTATATGAAAATTGTATTATAGATAAAAAAGTAATGAGATTACTTGATAGTATCAAAATAGTCGTACAGTCGTTAATTAAATGTTACGACGAAAATGCGCCTACGCCTTTATCTCTACCTAAAATGATTGAGGTGGGGAACTAATGTATTTATTAGTTAGTTTTGACTTACCTAGAGATACTAAATTTGAACGTAGGGTGGCAAGTAAGTATCGTACTCGATTATTAGAACTCGGTTTTAGTATGAAACAGTTTAGTTTATACGAGAGATATGTCAGCGATGTTCAGAAAAAAGATAAGATTTTAGAAATTCTGCAACAAGAAATTCCTGATACTGGAAGTATTACACTATATGTCTTGCCTGATGAGGTAAATAATAGTCAGATTACCATATTAGGAAAAGAGGTTAAGGTTGTTGTGCGAAAAGAACCTAAGCTAATTTTTCTATAAAATGGAGGTTACAATGGATAAAAAAACGACATTAATGTATGGCTCTTTACTACATGATATAGGTAAAATTATCTATCGTAGTAACGATCATGCATTTGCAAGAGGTACACATTCAAAATTAGGTCACCAATTTTTATCTCAATTTTCAGAATTGAAAGATAACGAAATTCTCGATAGCGTAGCTTATCATCATTATAAAGAACTTGCCAAAGCAAAATTAAATAATGATAATACAGCTTACATCACTTATATTGCAGATAATATTGCGAGCGGTATTGATAGACGTGATGTTTTAGAAGAAGGTGACCAAGAATACGAAAAACAGTCATTTAATTTTGATAAATATACACCGCTATATAGTGTATTTAATATTGTGAATTCTGAGAAATTTGAACAAACAAGTGGGAAGTTCAAATTTTCTAATGAAAGTAATATTGAATATCCTAAAACTGAAAGTATTCAGTATTCAAGTGGAAATTATACGGCACTAATGAAAGATATGAGTTATGACTTAGAACATAAATTAAGTATTAAAGAAGGTACATTTCCTTCATTATTACAATGGACAGAAAGTCTATGGCAGTACGTGCCAAGTTCGACAAATAAAAATCAATTAATTGATATTTCTCTTTATGACCATAGTCGTATTACATGTGCTATAGCTAGTTGTATATTTGATTATTTAAATGAAAATAACATACATAATTACAAAGACGAATTATTTTCAAATTATGAAAATACCAAAGCATTTTATCAAAAAGAAGCATTTTTACTGCTTAGTATGGATATGAGTGGTATTCAAGATTTTATTTACAACATAAGTGGTTCTAAAGCATTAAAAAGTTTAAGATCTCGTAGTTTTTATTTAGAACTCATGCTTGAAGTAATTGTTGATCAATTATTAGAAAAATTAGAATTAACACGAGCAAATCTTTTATACACTGGTGGCGGCCATGCATATTTATTAGTCTCTAATACAGATAAAGTGAAAGAAAAAATAAATCAATTTAATACTGAGTTAAAAAATTGGTTTATGTCAGAATTTACTACAGATCTCTCATTATCAATTGCTTTTGAAAAATGTAGTGGTAATGACTTAATGAATACCAGTGGTAATTATAGAAATATTTGGCGTAATGTCAGCAGTAAACTTTCTGATATTAAAGCACATAAGTATTCTGCAGAAGATATATTAAAATTAAATCATTTTCATTCATATGGAGATCGAGAATGTAAAGAATGTTTAAGAAGTGACATAGATATTAATGATGATGGATTATGCAGTATATGTGAAGGAATCATTAATATATCAAATGACTTAAGAGATAAATCATTCTTTGTACTGTCAGAAACTGGAAAATTAAAAATGCCATTCGATAAATTTATATCGGTTATCGATTATGAAGAAGCAGAAAGGTTAGCACAAAATAATAATCAAGTTCGTATTTACAGTAAAAATAAACCTTATATTGGCGTAGGAATATCAACGAATTTATGGATGTGTGATTACGACTATGCTAGTCAAAATCAAGATATGAGAGAAAAAGGTATTGGAAGTTATGTAGAAAGAGAAGAAGGCATTAAGCGTTTAGGCGTTGTACGTGCTGACATAGATAATCTTGGTGCTACATTTATATCAGGGATTCCAGAAAAGTATAATTCAATTTCAAGAACAGCTACGTTGTCTCGTCAATTATCATTATTTTTTAAATATGAATTAAACCATTTATTAGAAAATTATCAAATTACAGCTATATATTCAGGCGGCGACGATTTATTTTTAATTGGCGCATGGGATGACATTATAGAAGCGAGCGTTTATATAAATGATAAGTTTAAAGATTTTACCCTTGGTAAACTAACGATGTCTGCTGGAGTTGGAATGTTCAGTGGCAAATATCCAGTTTCTAAAATGGCTTTTGAGACAGGACTACTTGAAGAAGCAGCTAAAACTGATGAAAAAAATCAGATAGCACTTTGGGTGCAAGAAAAAGTATATAACTGGGATGAGTTTAAAAAGTATATTTTAGAAGAAAAGCTTCTCGTTTTACAACAGGGATTTTCACAAACAGATGAACATGGAAAAGCCTTTATTTATAAAATGTTAGCTTTATTGAGAAATAATGAAACTATTAATATCGCTCGCTTAGCCTATTTATTAGCAAGAAGCAAAATGACAGAGGAATTTACATCTAAAATTTTTAATTGGGCTCAAAATGACAAAGATAAAGATCAATTAATTACAGCTTTAGAATATTATGTTTATCAAATAAGGGAGGTTGATTGAGTATGATATTAGCTAAAACAAAAAGTGGGAAAAAGATAGATTTAACTTTTGCACATGAAGTAGTAAAAAGTAATGTAAAGACAGTTAAAGATAAAAGAGGTAAAGAAAAACAAGTTTTATTTAACGGACTTACAACAAGCAAGTTAAGAAATTTGATGGAGCAAGTGAACCGACTTTATACTATTGCCTTTAATTCGACTGAAGATCAATTGAATGAAGAATTTATCGATGAATTAGAGTATTTAAAAATTAAATTTTATTATGAAGCAGGTCGAGAAAAAAGCGTTGATGAATTCTTGAAAAAAACATTGATGTTCCCAATTATTGATAGAGTGATACAAAAAGAATCAAAAAAATTTTTCTTAGATTACTGTAAATACTTTGAAGCTCTAGTTGCATACGCTAAATATTATCAAAAGGAGGATTAATATGTATTCAAAAATTAAAATTTCAGGAACAATTGAAGTAGTTACTGGTTTACACATTGGCGGGGGGGGTGAATCTAGTATGATTGGTGCAATTGATTCCCCTGTAGTTAGAGATTTACAAACTAAATTACCTATCATACCTGGCAGTTCAATTAAAGGAAAAATGAGAAGTTTATTAGCAAAACACTTTGGCTTGAAAATGAAACAAGAGAATCATAACCAAGACGATGAACGTGTGTTAAGGTTATTCGGTTCAAGTGAAAAAGGAAATATTCAAAGAGCTCGTCTACAAATCTCTGATGCATTCTTTTCTGAAAAGACGAAAGAGCATTTTGCACAAAATGATATTGATTATACAGAAACGAAATTTGAGAATACAATTGACCGCTTAACTGCAGTTGCAAATCCAAGACAAATTGAGAGAGTAACAAGAGGATCTGAGTTTGATTTTGTATTTATTTACAATGTTGATGAAGAGTCACAAGTTGAGGATGATTTTGAGAATATTGAAAAAGCGATTCACTTATTAGAGAATGACTATCTTGGTGGCGGCGGTACCAGAGGTAACGGACGTATCCAATTTAATGATATAAATATCGAGACAGTTGTTGGAGAATACGACAGTACAAATCTTAAAATTAAGTAGGTGAAAGACATTGACAACAAAAGTATTTAAACTTTCTTTTAAGACTCCTGTTCATTTTGGAAAAAAACGTTTATCAGATGGCGAAATGACAATCACTGCCGATACTTTATTTAGTGCTTTGTTCATTGAAGCGCTTCAATTAGGTAAAAATACCGATTGGTTATTAAATGAGTTAATCATTAGTGATACATTTCCTTATGAGAATGAGCTTTATTATCTTCCTAAACCTTTGATAAAAATTGAATCTAAGGAAGAAGGTAACCATAAAGCATTTAAAAAATTAAAATATGTTCCGGTTCATCACTATAATCAATATTTAAATGGTGAGTTAAGCGCTGAAGATGCGACAGATTTAAACGATATTTTTAATATTGGGTATTTTTCTCTACAAACAAAGGTTTCATTATCAGCACAAGAAGTTGATTCAAGTGCTGACAGTGAACCTTATTCGGTGGGAACATTTACTTTTGAACCTGAAGCTGGTTTATATTTTATTGCGAAAGGTTCAGAAGAAACACTTAGTCATTTAAAAGACGTTATGACTGCATTACAGTATTCAGGTATAGGCGGTAAACGTAATGCGGGCTATGGACAATTTGAATATGAAGTGATAAATAATCAACAATTATTTAAGTTATTGAATCAAAAAGGAGAACATTCTATTCTTTTATCAACGGCAATGGCTAAAGAAGATGAGATAGAGAGTGCTTTAAAAGAGGCAAGATATATTTTGAATAAACGTTCTGGTTTCATACAATCAACAAATTATTCTGAAATGCTAGTTAAAAAAAGTGATTTCTATAGCTTTTCCTCTGGTTCAGTTTTTAAAAATATCTTTAACGGTGACATTTTTAATGTTGGACATAATGGTAAACATCCAGTCTATCGTTATGCGAAACCTTTATGGTTGGAGGTATAAGTATGACAATAAAAAATTATGAAGTTGTTATTAAAACTTTAGGTCCAGTTCATATTGGTAGTGGTCAAGTTATGAAGAAACAAGATTACATTTATGATTTTTATAATTCTAAAGTTTATATGATTAATGGCAATAAACTAGTTAAATTTTTAAAAAGAAAAAATTTACTCGATACATATCAAAACTTTTTGAGATACCCACCAAAAAATCCAAGAGAAAATGGACTGAAAGACTATTTAAACGCTCAAAATGTTAAGCAAAGTGAATGGAAAGCATTTGTGAGTTATTCTGAAAAGGTCAATCAAGGTAAGAAATATGGTAATATACGTCCTAAACCGCTAAATGATTTACATCTAATGGTAAGAGATGGACAAAATAAAGTGTATCTTCCGGGTAGTTCAATTAAAGGCGCTATCAAAACAGCCCTTGTCTCAAAATATGATAATGAAAAAAATAAAGATGTTTATAGCAAAATTAAAGTCAGTGATTCAGAGCCTATCGATGAAAGACATTTAGCGATTTATCAAAAAATAGATATTAATAAAAGTGAAAAACCAATGCCTCTATATAGAGAGTGCGTAGATGTAGATGCTGAAATAAAATTTAAGTTAACCATAGAAGATGACATTTATTCTATTAATGAAATTGAACAAAGTATCCGAGATTTTTACAAAAACTATTATGACAAATGGTTGGTCGGTTTCAAAGAAACAAAAGGTGGAAGACGATTTGCATTAGAAGGCGGTATGCCCGATGTTCTAAACCAAAATATTTTATTCTTAGGAGCTGGCGCAGGATTTGTTAGTAAAACGACACATTATCAATTAAAAAGTCGAGAACAAGCGAAAAGAGATTCTTTTAAAGAGTTAACTAAAAATTTCCGTAGAACTTATGGGAAAATGAAAGAAATGCCTTCTAACGTACCAGTTGCTTTAAAAGGGACAACTAATCAAAGTCGTCGTACTTCATATCAGCAAGGTATGTGTAAAATAAGTTTTCAAGAGTTAAATAATGAGGTGCTATAATGAAAGTATTATTTAGTCCAATAGGTAATTCAGATCCATGGAGAAATCTCCGTGATGGTGCTATGTTGAATATTGTACGACATTATAATTTAGATAAAGTTGTATTATATTTTACTAGAACTATTTGGGAAGGAAATGAAAAGAGAAAAGGACACAAATCTTATGAGTGGGAAAACATTATTCAAACTATTTCTCCAAACACTGAGGTCGAAATCATTGTTGAGGACGTAGAAAATGCTCAAGATTATGATGCTTATAAAGAGAAATTTCATAAGTATTTAAAAAGAATTGAAGATAGCCATGAAAATTGTGAAATAATTTTGAATGTCACTAGTGGTACACCCCAAATGGAAGCAACATTATGTTTAGAATATATTGTCTATCCTGAAAATAAGAAGTGCGTACAAGTGAGTACACCAATCAAAGATAGTAATGCCGGTATCGAATATTCTAACCCTAAAGATGACAAAGAAGAATTTGAAGTGGTTAATGAAATAGAAAATCAATCTGAGAAACGATGTAAAGAAATAGATATTTTGAGTTTTAGAGAAGCAATGATTAGATCTCAAATTCTTGGTTTAATAAAAAATTATGATTATGAGGGCGCATTAACTATTATTAATCAACAAGATTCATTTAGAAATAAGAAAAAAATTAAAAATATATTAGCTGAAATAACTAAAAGTATAAAACTGCATAGAATATTTAGTGAAATTAATAGTAAATATTCTGATAAAAATTTGAAAAAAATACTATTTCATTATCTATTACTACAAATGAGATTTGATCGAAATGATATTGCTGAAACTTTAATTAGAGTAAAATCAATTGCTGAATTTTTAGCAGAGTACTACTTAAAACAAAATAATTCAGAAATACTAGTACTAGAAAAAGATAAAGTAAAATTAAATAATAAAAATAAGAATTTTTTGGCAAAATATAAATTACATTTAAAACAAAAAGGAAAAAAATTCAGAAATGAAAATGATGACTTTTTAAATTTACCTGCCTATACAGATATTTTTGAAGTTTTGTATCCACAATCAGAACTAACACAAAACTTAAAGCATGTTCTAAATGTAAATGGACTAAGAAACAAAGTTGCTCATGGATTAGAATCATTGAGTTTGTCTCAAAATGGTAGCTCAACGCAAATTAAAAATGCTGTTTATGCAGTAAAAGATTTGTTATGTATAATATTTCCGAATGTTGATAATAGTGACTTTGGATATTTTGAAAAGAAAAATACCGAAATAAGAGAATTATTATGATAAACAAGATTACAGTAGAATTAGACTTACCAGATAGTATTCGTTTTCAATATTTAGGAAGTATTTTACATGGCGTGTTAATGGACTATCTTCCTAATGATATTGCTGATCAACTACATCATGAATTTGCTTATAGTCCATTGAAGCAAAGAATATATCATAAAAACAAAAAAGTAATGTGGGAAATTGTTTGTATGTCAGATCGATTGTTTAATGAGATAGCTAAGCTATTCACTTCTAAAAATAGGTTGTTTTTAAAATATTACCAAGTTTATATTGAGATTTATTCTTTTAATATTGAGAAGGTAAACGTTCAAAATATTATGAATCAACTCTTGCAAACAGAGGAATTGAATCGTTATGTAAGAATTAATATACAGACACCTATGTCTTTTAAATATCAGAGTAGTTACATGATTTTTCCTGAGGTTAAACGTTTCTTTAGAAGTATTATGATACAATTTGATGCTTTTTTTGAAGAATATAAAATGTACGATAAAGAAACATTAGATTTTTTAGAAAAGAATATCAATATTGTTGACTATAAATTGAAAAGTACACGGTTTAACTTAGAAAAAGTTAAAATTCCTTCATTTACAGGAGAAATAGTGTTTAAAATTAAAGGCCCCTTACCTTTTCTACAACTAACTCATTTTTTATTGAAGTTTGGTGAATTTTCTGGATCAGGTATGAAAACAAGCTTAGGCATGGGGAAATATAGTATAATATAATTAGAGTATAGCTGAAATTTAGTTGTCAAAAAATGTGACATTCTGCACTTATAGTCCAAGTGATTTGTCATTATTTTTGACAGCAAATTTTGGCTTTGAAATATTGATGTGATAGGATTTAAAGAGCTATCTATTCGATAACTACCCCGTAGAACAGGGGACGAGAACTAAAACTGTCTTTTTGCTTTTTATCTAAACTTGCAATTCGATAACTACCCCGTAGAACAGGGGACGAGAACCCCTGAAAGATAAAACAATATTCCGTAATTCTCATTATTCGATAACTACCCCGTAGAACAGGGGACGAGAACATTTCTTGAATTTTTTCTTTTACTAACATTGTTAATTCGATAACTACCCCGTAGAACAGGGGACGAGAACTCTATGTGTTTTGTTCTCTATAACGTCTATAATGCATTCGATAACTACCCCGAAGAACAGGGGACGAGAACTTATAATCACCATAGAACGCCATGTTTAAAAGGTTTATTCGATATAACCACCCCGGAAAATAGGGGACGAGAACTCTTCAGGAATAGGTACTGTAACGTTGATTGTTTGATTCGATAACTCTCCGGAGAACAGGGGACGAGAACAAATTCCCTATTGTAATAGTTGGTATAAGCATATAAATTCGATAACTACCCCGTAGAACAGGGGACGAGAACTTTAACATTAATTCTTCTTGTTTTCCTAAATTCATGATCGATAACTACCCCGAAGAACAGGGGACGAGAACTTGGTAAACCAGTAACATTAATACTTGATACTTTAAATTCGATAACTACCCCGGAGAACAGGGGACGAGAACCGATAGAAAGTAATTTCATTATTTGAAATACCTTCAGATTCGATAACCACCCCGTAAAAGAGGGGACGAGAACTTAATTGATGTTTTCATTGCCATTGCGTCGAAGTATTCGATAACCACTCCGGAAAACAGGGGACGAGAACTGATAGTAAAATATAAATTATTTTTTTCATTATTCTGGATCGATAACTCCCCCGTAGAACAGGGGACGAGAACTCTTTATCCCACGCTCTAAATTTAGGTATCATCTCAATTCGATAACTCCCCCGTAGAACAGGGGACGAGAACGCATTTTTATTTTCAACGATGAGATAAATAATGATTCGATAACCACCCCGTAGAACAGGGGACGAGAACAAACCGAGTATGCTTGCAAACGGAGGTTTCATTTAGGATTCGATAACTACCTCGGAGAACAGGGGACGAGAACACTCTTGTTGGTTCTCTCTTTGTTCCTGCTTTCTTAATTCGATAACTCCCCCGGAAAACAGGAGACAAGACCTCATCTTAATGATCTCAATTAGCTTGGTTAAAAGGAAATTGATAACTTCCCGTAGAATAGAGAGCGAGTATTAAAAATATATTAGGTTTGATAAAATATTCTGTAAAAAAAAGAGAAACAAAAAAGGGCTTTTATACAAATAATTCTTTGGTATTAAGTTAGAATTAGAAAACTAATACTAAATATAAATAACAGCGAATGGAACGTATATTATTGAGGAATTGGATGCAGTGTAGTGTAATTTCGAGAGCTACTACTTAAGAAAATAAACAATAAGAATTAAATCTGAATCAAGATATAAAAACAAGTATTTTTTACCATAACTACATTAGTAAATACTTTATTATTTAGTATATGGATGAAAGCGAAGTGACAACTAGCAATGCTCCAGATATAGGCATTAGTATTATGAAAGAACAAGATTACCATCTAGAAAATGTAGCTTTTAAAAAAACTGAAGATAAAGTAGATCATTCTGTGAGTTTTTTATGTTAATAAGTCTGAACATGGGGATGTAGTATAAATACGGTTTAGTAGAAACTCGCGCCGAAGCTGTAGATGAGATTGACTATCAAGAGTTAACTAAAGTAGGTTATTACCCATCAATAAAAACTCAAGATTTAACACTATCTACTTAATAATAGCGCGAATAATGAGAATTAAAAGTAAACAACTGACAGTAGCGAATCAAAAACGAAGTAAGCAATTACAAAGCTCAAATATTATTCAAGCAAATAATGAAATTCAAACACAAGTTAGAAATAATACATTGCCAGAAACAGATGAACAGTCTAATCTCGATTCAGTCCAGTAATAGTTTTTGTATTATTAGCTGCACTATCATTATCAACATTTTAAAAAACTTCAAAATTTAAATAAAGTTAATATTTAATAATAAAAATCATCTAAAGTATTTGTTGAAAAAATAATAACTTTGAAAGTTTTTTAGCAAATTCACTGATAGGGAGAAGCTTATCACAAATGATGCGGTTTTTATTATTATAAAGTAGAAAGATAGAAGTCAATAAATAATATATAATGGGGGATAAATGATGAAATATTGGATTATTCCATGTAATGTTAAAGATTATGATGTTATAGGTGCATTCAATAAATTAAGTGAAATTGATTGGAAACAAAGTAATAATATGAAATCAGCAGCGGTTGGAGATATGGTTTTGATTTATCTTTCCCGTCCCTATTCATGTATTAAATATATATGTAAAATTAAAGAAGTGAATAAGCCAAAATCCACAATTGAAGATAGCGATTATATTATGAATGGTGATAATTATGTTAATTATGGTAATTATATGCAACTTGAATTACTTGAAAGTATAAACGAATTGTTATTAACCCATGAAAATTTAAAATTAAATGGATTAAAAGGTAATATTCAAGGTCCAAGATCATTAAAAGATAATTTATTAAGTTTCGTACTAGAAAAAATATCTCCTATTCTTAATAATACAAATAAGGATGAAATTGAACTTGAAAATATTGAATATAAAGAAGGAAAAGTTCAAGTTAAATATGGTATTAAATTTGAAAGGAACCATTATTTAAGACAGAAAGCGATTGAAATTCATGGAACTAGTTGCAAAGTTTGTGGTTTTAATTTTGAAAAAATGTATGGCAATATTGGAAAGAATTTTATTGAGATTCATCATATTAAGCCGATGTATACTATTAGAAAAGAAATCTCTGTCAATCCAGAAACGGATTTAATACCATTGTGTTCTAATTGTCATAAAATGATACATAGAAAAAAAGCCAAGCCTCTAACATTAGAAGAATTAAAAAGTAAAATTTTAATTAAAGAAGAATAAAAATGAATCAAATTGATAAATAGAATAACACTTTAAATACCTTACCTAGATTACAGTCTAAAGTTGGATACGATGAAAGCAATTTTTCATATTTAATTAATTTAAAAATACTATTAAATAGATAAATTAGAAAGCATCCTTCACTTTGCAATGAGGGATGCTCTTTTAATTTATTTTTTTATTGGTTACTTGCCATAAGCTCTGCTTGTTCTACGACTTGCTCTACAGCCATCTTTTGTAAATCAGGGGGATAACCATATTTCTTAAGTAATCGTCTCACAGCTACGCGCATTTTTGCTTTTGCGCTATCGCGTTTAGACCAATCAACGCCCATATTTTCTTTCACTGTTTTAGTTAGCTCATGGGCAATCGCACGTAGTTCTTTATCTCCCATGGCTTCTTTCGCTGTTTCATGTGAAGCTAAAGCATCGTAAAACGCAATCTCATCCGAATTTAGACCTAATTCATTTCCTCG
>ERZ1029870.71-NODE-71-length-13963-cov-13.100590_pt1 | contig 13963 bp, 14 predicted proteins | sample MGYA00519236_ERZ1029870 | MGnify/ENA primary metagenome ERZ1029870 (study PRJEB33666, sample SAMEA4610924) | skin metagenome | biome: Human-associated habitat; feature: Malodor aspect; material: skin | place: Philippines | collected 2015-08 ... | reverse complement strand
CCATCAGCTGGACGTGTTCCCCGCGCCAGCGGGGATGAACCGCCAGTGCGCGCGGCCATCCTGATCCTGGCCGCGTGTTCCCCGCGCCAGCGGGGATGAACCGGCGAAACCACCCAATCCATCACCATCCGTCTGGTGTTCCCCGCGCCAGCGGGGATGAACCGCCGTGCAGAGGCGGGCGCTACATTCAAGCCGAGTGTTCCCCGCGCCAGCGGGGATGAACCGGTACGCAGCGCCAAGACGCCCGCCGAGTACCAGTGTTCCCCGCGCCAGCGGGGATGAACCGTACCTGTCGCGTGCGGGTGGCCCTGGCACGGCGTGTTCCCCGCGCCAGCGGGGATGAACCGCCGGCTACCGCTTCCCGCGGTTGTGGCAGCACAGTGTTCCCCGCGCCAGCGGGGATGAACCGCGCGTCGGTGATGATCTGGCGCAGCTCGTTCTGTGTTCCCCGCGCCAGCGGGGATGAACCGATGTCCAGGGCAGCCCCCAGTTTCACCTGGTCGTGTTCCCCGCGCCAGCGGGGATGAACCGTCCGAGTCGGCCTTGACCGGCGCGGCTGCCTTCGTGTTCCCCGCGCCAGCGGGGATGAACCGCGGTAGCCGGCTTCCAGCTCCAGGCGGTTGGTGTGTTCCCCGCGCCAGCGGGGATGAACCGTCCTAAGCCCGCCCTGCGCGGGCTTCGTTTTAGTGTTCCCCGCGCCAGCGGGGATGAACCGATCGAAATGCCGGAGTGGGACCCGACCTGGCGGTGTTCCCCGCGCCAGCGGGGATGAACCGACGACGAGTACCGTCTGGCGAAACATCGAGCTGTGTTCCCCGCGCCAGCGGGGATGAACCGTACGCCCCGGTAAGCTCGTTGCGGGTCAGGTCGTGTTCCCCGTGCAGCCGGCGAACGGTTTGGCAGGCTGTTCTTTAGTTGCGTAGGCGGATAGTCTGGCGTGCGATGGTTCCGCCCGCACGTGCGTGCGGATGAAAAGGGAACAGGGTGCGGCGAGTCTCGCCAATGCCCTGGCTGCCCCCGCAACTGTAAGCGGCGAACGATGCCCGGATGCCACTGACTTCGGTCGGGAAGGCGGGCGAAGTGTCAAGCCGTGAGCCAGGAGACCTGCCATCGAATCCATCGATCCTCCAACTCGTCGCGCGGTGGGCGCGATCAAGGAACCTCTATGCATATCGAACCCGGTGTCGTCGAAGGCGCCAAGATCTTCCTCAGCTACGCAACCGCTGTCGGCGCCTTTGGCCTGACTGCCAAACTGGCGCGTGATGCCATTCGCGACAACGGCGGGGCGACCGCCCTGGCGCTGCGCAGCCTGCTGACCACCGCGCTGGTGTTCTGCTTCTTCGAGGTGTTGCCGCACCATGCGGTGGGGGTTTCCGAGGTGCATCTGATCCTCGGCTCGACCTTGCTGCTGCTGTTCGGCGCTGGGGCAACGGCCGTCGGTCTGGCGGCTGGCTTGCTGTTGCAGGGCTTGTTGTTCGCGCCGTTCGATCTGCCCCAGTACGGCATGAACGTCACCACCCTGCTGGCGCCGTTGTGGGCCATCAGTGTGCTGGCCAAGCGTATCGTTGCGCCGGGCACCGCCTACGTCGATCTGTCCTACAAGCAGGCGTTGGCGCTGTCCACCGCCTACCAGGGCGGCATTGTTGCCTGGGTCGGCTTCTGGGCCTTTTACGGCCATGGCTTCACCAGCGATAACCTGGCCGCTGTGGGCAGCTTCGGCCTGGCTTACATGAGCGTGATCCTGATCGAGCCGCTGGTCGACCTGGGCGTGCTGGCCGCGGCCAAGGCGCTGGCGCGTTTCAGTCAGGGGCCGCTGTTCAACGTGCGTCTGCACCAGGCGGCGGTCTGATGCAGTGCGCGGTGGCCGCTGGTTCGGTCGCCGCGCTAGGTTTTGCCATGAGGATGCAGGCAAGATAGGGGCGTTCGTTCTGCCAGGAAGATGCCTGTGAAAGCCTGCTCCGATGATTTCATCATTGCCAACACCCCCGAAGAGGCGGTCGACCGCCTTGCCGCGCTGCATCAGGAAGCCACCGGCGCCCTGAGCCACGCACTCAAGCGCTACCTCAAGGAACGCATCCGCCCGGATGCCAGCGAACACTGCCTGTTCCGCTACCCCGAATTGCGCCTGACCTACCTGTGCCAGGGCGAGGTGCCGACCACCGTGCGCGCCTACGCCAAGGTGCAGGTGCCAGGCACCTACGCCATCACCGTGACCCAGCCAGCGGCCTTCCGTAAATACCTGCTGGAGCAGCTGCGCCCGCTGATGAATGACTTCACCTTGCGTGTCGAGGTCGGCCGCAGCCAGCAGAACATCCCTTACCCGTACGTGGTCGAGGGCGGCGATGAGCTGGCTGGCAGTGGCGTGACTGCCGCCGAGCTGGCGCGTGTGTTCCCCAGCACTGACCTGTCCGCCGCCACCGACGGTACCGCCGATGGCCTGTACGACTGGGAGAATATCGACCCGCTGCCGCTGGCGCTGTTCGACGCGGCGCGCACCGACTTTTCGCTCAAGCGCATCCAGCACTACACCGGCAGCGACTGGCGCCATGTGCAGCCGTGGATCCTGCTGACCAACTATCACCGCTATGTCGACCAGTTCATCCGCCATGGGCTGGACATGCTTGTGGGCAACTCGCGCTTCACCCGCATGGTGCTGCCGGGCAATGTGGTGGTCGAGCGCGGCATGGCCGAAGGCGAAATGCAGGCGATCATCGAGAATGTGGTCTGGCACCGTTACCAGATGCCGGCCTACCACCTGCAGGCCGAGGACGGCCACGGTATTACCCTAGTCAATATCGGCGTCGGCCCGTCCAATGCCAAGAACATCACCGACCACCTGGCCGTGCTGCGCCCGCACTGCTGGCTGATGATCGGCCACTGTGGCGGCCTGCGTCAGTCGCAGACCATCGGCGACTACGTGTTGGCTCACGCCTACATGCGCCGCGACGGCATTCTCGACCGCGTATTGCCGCCGCACATTCCGCTACCGGCGCTGGCCGAAGTGCAGCAGGCGCTGCAGGAGGCGGCCAAGCAGGTGACGGGTGAGCACGGCGATGAGCTGAAGAAGCGCCTGCGTACCGGCACCGTGCTGACTTACGACGACCGCAACTGGGAACTGCGCTGGGCGCAGGAGCGGCCGCTGATCAACCTGTCGCGTGCGGTGGCGGTGGACATGGAAAGCGGCACAATCGCTGCGCAAGGCTATCGTCTGCGGGTGCCCTACGGCACGCTGCTGTGCGTATCGGACAAACCCCTGCACAGCGAGATCAAGCTGCCCGGCGCGGCCGGCGCCTTCTACGAACGTGCGGTGACCCAGCATCTGCACATCGGCATCGCCGCGCTGGAGCTGATGCGCAGCCAGCTCAACTCGCTGCACTCGCGCAAGCTGCGCAGCTTCGACGAGCCGCCGTTCCGCTGATGGGCAATCCAGTGGTGAAGGCTTGAACGGGGTCAGCAGGTTGCTGTTTGCCAGTGGTGCGCACAGCGCACCCTACACCTTCAGCCACCGCTGGTAGGCGTAGCTCAGGCTGCTGCCGGGGTTTCGTCACGCAGCAGCTCGGCCAGCGCTGCGCGGTCGATGTTGGCGCCGCTAAGCACCACCGCCACGCGCTGGCCGGCATTGAGCTGGCGCTCCTGCATCAGGGCGGCCAGCGCCGCTGCACCGGCGCCTTCGGCAAGGTTGTGGGTGTCTTCGTGATAGGCGCGGATGGCCGCGCGGATCTCGTCATCGCTCACCCGCACGATGCGTGCAGCGCCGGCACGCAGCATGTCCAGTGCCAACTGCTGCGGCTGGCGGCAGGCCATGCCGTCGGCCAGGGTGTCGGCGCGTTCGGTCTGCACCAGGCGACCCTGCTCGAAACTCTGCGCGTAGGAGTCGGCGCCGCTGGCGACCACGCCAATGATCTCGGTGTCGAGACCGAGCAGGTCACGGGTGCGGATCATGCCGCAGATGCCCGAGCCGAGGCCGATGGGCACGTACACCCGGCGCAGATTCGGCACCGCTTCCAGCAGTTCCAGCGCATAGGTGGCCACGCCGCGCACCAGATCCTCGTGCAGTGACGGTACCCCATGCAGGCCATCGCGTTCTGCGATGCGCGCGGCCTCGGCACGGGCCTCGTCGAAGTCGCGGCCATGTTCGATCACCTCGGCGCCGAGGGTGCGCATCGCGGCGTTCTTCTCGCGGGCATTGCCGTGCGGCACCACAATACGGATCGCCAGGCCGGCCTGGCGCGCGGCCAGCGCCAGGCTCTGGCCGTGATTGCCACGGGTGGCGGTGACCAGCCCGCGCACCTGCGGCTCGCGGCGCAGCAGGGCGTCGATATAGACCAGTCCGCCGCGTACCTTGAAGGCAGCAGTCGGGGCGTGGTTCTCGTGCTTGACCCAGACCTCGCAGACGGTGCGCTGCGCCAGCAGCGGCCAGCTCAGTTGCGGCGTCGGTGCCATGTGGCGGTGAACCAGTGCAGCGCTCTGGCGCAGTTGGGCGAGGTCGAACATGGCGAAGGCTCCGGGAGGCGTTGACCCGGATGCTAGTGCGGCGCATTGTATGGGTAAATCTTTATATTGCATGGCAAACAATGTGGCTTCCTGATCTGCAAGGCAGCGCCCTGCCAACGTACCTGGCGCTGGTCGAGGCCATCGCGGCGGCCATCGGTCGTGGCGAACTCAAGCCCGGCGAGCGCCTGCCGCCGCAGCGCCGTCTGGCCTGGGCGCTGGGGATCAACCCGAGCACGGTGATGCTCGCTTACCGCGAGGCGGCGCGCCGGCATCTGGTGTCCGGCGAGGTCGGGCGTGGCACCTACGTGCTGGCCGGCAGCCGCGAGGCGAGCCTGTTCCGCCTCAAGCAACCGGCCGCGCAGGGCGAACTGATCGACCTGTCGACCAATGTGCCTGTGCATGACCCGGACAATCGCGACCTGTCGGCCAGTCTTGCCGAGCTGATTTCGCGCGGTGAGCTGGATGTGTTGCAGGCCTACCCATCTGCAGCCTTGGTCGAGCGTGCGCATCTGGCTGGCGCCACCTGGCTGCTTCGGCGTGGCCTGGAGCTGGCGCCGGGTGGTCTGCTACTCAGCGCGGGTGCCCAGCAGGGCGTGTCTGCGGCGTTGCTGGCGCTGTGCGAAGCGGGCGAGCCGATTCTGGTGGAGTGCTATACCGCGCCGGGGATCAAGGCCGCTGCACGCCAGTTGCGTTTGCCGCTGCATGGCGTGGCGATGGACGCACACGGCATCCTGCCCGATGACCTCGACCGTCAGGCCCGCGCCACCGGGGCGCGCGTGGCGGTGCTGACGCCTTGTTTGCAGAACCCCACCGGCGCCAGCCTCGATGCTGAGCGCCGCGCGGCCATTGCCGAGGTGGCACGGCGTCGTGGCTTGTGGATCGTCGAGGACGATGTCTACGGCGTGCTCGGCAGCGAGGCGCCGCTGGCAGTACAGGCGCCGGAGCGTTGCCTGCTGATCAGCAGCCTGTCCAAGGGTGTCGCGCCCGGCCTGCGCCTGGGCTTTATCGCGGGTGCGCCGGAGCTGCTCGAACGCATCGACCCTGAAGCGCAGGCCACGCGCTGGGCGGTGACGCCGCTGAGTCTGGCGCTGGCCTGTGAGTGGATCGAAAACGGTATCGCCGAACAGCGCCTGGCCTGGCAGATCGAGGAATTGCAACAGCGCTGGCGCCTGGCCGCGCGCGTGCTCGGCCCGCGCATGCCGCAGGGCAGGACAGTGGCGCCGCATCTGTGGCTCGATGGCGCGCCGCCTGTGGGGCTGGTCGAGGCGTGTCGGCACAGCGGTGTGGAGGTGGTGCCAGCCGAGGTGTTCGCGGTCGAGGCCAATCCGGGGCATGCCGTGCGTATCAGCCTTGCGGCGGCGGTTAGCCGGGTCGAACTCAAGCGGGCGTTGGAAGGCATTGTGGCGGCCTGGCCTGTCTAGCCCAGCGATAGATGCAGAATCGGAAACGGCCGCCCGCCGCCATCCAGGCGCGAGCGGCCGGTCACCAGGAAACCCAGATGCTGGTAGAAACCCACGGCCTGTGGGTTCTGCTCGTTGACGTCGACGCGGGTGGCGCCCAGCTCGTCGATGGCATGGCGCATCAGTCGCGTGCCTACGCCCTGACCATGGCAGACCGGATCGACGAAGAGCATCTCCACCATGCCTTCGCGGGTGCCGAGAAAGCCCAGTATTCGCCCTGACTCATCGCGCGCGCAGGTCAATTGCACGGCCGGAAAATACTGTGTGCGCAGCAGTGGCTTGATCACCTGCAGATCGGTTGCTGGCAGGAAGTGATGGGTGGCGCGCACGGCAGCCTCCCAGATTTCTTCCAGCACAGGCAGTTTGGTTTCGGCGGGTGTGTCGAGAATCAGCATGCTAACAGGCCGTTGAAAAACGTAGGCGAGGCAGGCAAACGGGGGCGGAGTATACCCGTCGGCTGCGTGTCTCAAGGCTTCTCAACCCTGCGGATTTATCCCTGGAGCGCAACACCCGCGACGGGTAGGAGCCCGCTTGCGGGCGATCCTTCCAGGCCTATGATCGCCGGCAAGCCGGCTCCTACACTCAAGTGACGCCGATAGCTGTCGCCCGTGCTGTCATTGGCTGGCGTCGAGCACCACGCGGTAGCGCGCCTTGCCGCTGCGCAGGTGGTCGATGGCCGCGTTCACCTGGCTCATGGGGAAGTGCTCGACCTGCGGCAGGATCTGGTGCCGCGCGCAGAACTCGAGCATGGTCGCCATGGTTTTCGGCGAGCCTACCGGCGAGCCGGATAGACTCTTCTGCTGCGGGATCAGGTTGAACACATGCACCGGGATGGCGCTGGGCACGATGCCGACGAAGTGCAGGCGGCCCTTGCCGCGCAGGGTGGCGATCAGCCCCTGCCAGTCCAGATCGGCGCTGGCCGTCACCAGCAGAAAATCCAGGGTGCCGGCTATTGCCTTCAGTGCCGCGCTGTCGGTGGAGGCCACGACATTGTGCGCGCCCAGGCGTTTGGCTTCGTCCTGCTTGTTCAGCGACGAGGTGAAGGCGGTCACCTCGCAGCCCCAGGCATTGAGAAAACGCAGCGCCAGGTGACCGAGGCCGCCGATGCCGACTACGCCGACGCGATCGGTGGGCTTGATGTCATATTCCAGCAGTGGGCTGAACACCGTCGAGCCGGCGCAGAACAGCGGGCCGACCAGGGCTGGGTCGAGGCCGTCGGGCAGCGGTACGGCCCAGGCCCAGTGCGAGCGCAGGCGGTCGGCGAAACCACCGTGGCTGCCGACGATGGTCGGTTTCACCGAGCGACACAGCTGGTGCGAGCCTTCCATGCAGGAGCCGCAATGCATGCAGCTGCCCTTGTACCAGCCGATGCCAACCCGCTGGCCGAGCTTGAGCCCACGCGCCTGCTCGCCGAGGCGGACGATGGTGCCGACCACTTCATGGCCGGGGATGAAGGGATAGCGGGCGTTGCCCCATTCGTTGTCGATCATCGACTGGTCGGAGTGGCAGATACCGCAGTATTCCACGGCGATCTCGACGTCTTCGGCGCCCAGCGGGCCGGGGTCGTAGCTCATACGCTCCAATGGCGCCCCGGGCGTGGTGGCGGCCCAGCCGGTGAAGGTGGCGTGTTCGGCGTTGTTGCTCATCGGTGGCTCCTGAGTGCAGGGGTAGACCAGCAGCTTAGTCTCTCTGGCCAGGCGTGGAAGCACCATCAGTGGCGTTTATCGTGCGTTACACTGCGCAGCCCTGTCTGAGCGAAGATCGTTGCATGTCACGCCCCCGTCCTCCTGCCAGTCGCCGTCCCGCAGCCCCGCGTCGTGTGGCCAAGGCGCCGCCTGCGCAGCCGCGCCTGCTGCTGCTGAACAAACCGTTCGACGTGCTCACCCAGTTCAATGACGAGCAGGGCCGCGCCACGCTCAAGGATTTCGTCGATGTGCCCGGTGTCTATCCGGCCGGGCGCCTGGATCGCGACAGCGAGGGTTTGTTGCTGTTGACCAATGATGGCCGTCTGCAGGCGCGTATCGCCGATCCGAAGCACAAGCTGGCGAAGACCTATTGGGTGCAGGTGGAGGGCGAGCCGAGCGAGGAGCAATTGCAGCAGTTACGCGCGGGCGTGACGCTAAATGACGGCCCGACCCTGCCGGCCGAAGCGCGTCTGCTGGACGAGCCGCAGCTGTGGGACAGAAATCCGCCGGTGCGCTTTCGCAAGAGCGTGCCCACGCGCTGGCTGGAGTTAGTGATCCGCGAAGGACGCAACCGTCAGGTGCGGCGCATGACCGCTGCGGTCGGTTTGCCCACGCTGCGTCTGGTGCGTGTGGCCATCGGTCCCTGGCGGCTCGATGGCTTGCCGCCGGGGCAGTGGCGCGAGGTGCCGGCCAGGCTGGATTGAGATCAGGCGTTTTGTCGCAGGGGTGGCCCTGGCGAACATGACCTGAGTCAATAACCGGCCTTGATCACGGCGATACCTTTGTTCAGCACTTCACGCCAGGCCTGACGCACATCCGCGTCGCACTCCTTGTCGTGTTCGCTGATGGTCAGCAGCAGCGCGTCGAGCCACAGGTCGTAGAGTTCGGGGCGGATGTCCAGACGCTGGCGCGAGTGCGATTCACCCAGGGCGCGCAGCTTGGTATCGGGCATGCCACGGGCGTGCATGACCAGGTTGAGAATGCCCTGGCGTAACAGCTGTTTCTGCGCACTCATGTCGGTGTCGACGAACTTCTCGCGAATCAGCGGCGAGCTGGCGAGGAAGTGGCGGTAGAAACTGTCAAAGAAATCCGGGCTGGCGCAGCAGCGGCCGTAGCTCTGCATCACCGTATTGGCGGCGCTCATGTGTCACTCCTTGGAAGGGCAGCAGGCCGCGAATACAGCGGTCAGGTATCGATTGCGCTGGCTGGGTCAGCCGTGAATGCCGCGCGCGGTCTCGATGATATAGGTAATGATCGGCTTGGCCAGGAAGGCGAACAGGCACAGCCCCAGGCCAAGGAACAGGATGGCGGTGCCGAGGCGACCGGCCTTGGACTTCTTCGCCAGGTCCCAGATGATGAAGAACATGAACAGTATCAGGCCGCCCACCAGGACGTACATCATCAGGGCTTCGAATTGTTCGGTTTCCATGGTGCCTCGTGATTCGCAGGGAAAACGCAGGGCGCAAATTATACGCGCCCCGGCCTGGTGCGCGGCATGATCGGGTTCACCCTGCGACTTTCAGTCGCGCAGATGCTGTAAGGGCAACTGCGTGCTGGACAGAATCTGCTGCAGCACGAAGCTCGAACGCACGCTGGAAACCCCGTCGATGCGCGTCAGGGTGCCGAGTAGCAGCTTCTGGTAATGATCCATGTCCGGCACCACCACCTTGAGCTGGTAGTCGGCATCCATCCCGGTTACCAGGCAGCACTCCAGCACTTCGGGGCACTTGCGGATCTCGTCCTGAAAGTGCTCGAAACGCTCGGGCGTGTGCCGGTCCATGCCGATCAGCACGTAGGCGGTCAGGCTCAGGCCGAGCTTCTTGCGATCCAGCAGGGCCACCTGGCCGGTGATATAGCCGTCGTCTTCCAGTTGCTTGACGCGACGCGAGCAGGGCGAGGGTGACAGGCCGATGCGTTCGGCCAGCTCCTGATTGGACAGGGCAGCGTTGCGCTGCAATTCGGCAAGAATATTCAGGTCGTAACGGTCGAGTTTGTCCATTTTTTAATCGGCTAAAGATTTAATTGCGCTAAATGGTGCTCTTTTGGGTGTTAATTGCGCAATTGGTAAATTTGTAAGCAATATTAGCAATCTTATTTCGGCGTGCCAGGCGTAAGCTTTATCTCAGTTTCACGGCCCGGACGACAAGTCCTACCGGCCTCGCCCAACCAGGTGAGCCGGCGCCGACGATCCTTACCGGATCGCCTCGGCACCCGGGTCCGCACTGCCCAACCAGGCGGGCGACGAAAGCGGCGACAGCATCGCCAGCACCGGACAGATTTCCCGAGGGGGCCGCAAGGCCCCTTTTTCTTGCCTGGCATTTGCGACGGCCGCAAGTCGGGGCGCTCAGGTCAGTGCGGGACCACTTCTTGCGGGTCGGCGTGTACCAGTACCTCGGCACGCGGATAGTGATCATGAATGGCCTTTTCCACGGCGACGCAATGGGCGTGGGCCTGCGACAGGCTCATCTCCCCCGGCAGTTCCAGGTGCAGCTGGACGAACCAGCGTGTACCGGAGATGCGCGTGCGCAGGTCGTGGGCGCCGAGCACGCCCGGTACGGCTGTGGCCAGCGCGTACATGTGCTGGGTGGTTTCGCTGGGCAGTTCCTCGTCCATCAGCACGGCAATCGCGCCGCGCACGATGCTCAGGGCGCTCCAGAAGATATAGACGGCAATGCCGATGGCGAAGAGTGCATCCATCTGCAGCCAGCCGAAGCGGGTCAGCAGCAGGGCAAGCAGGATGCTGCTGTTGAGGAGGATATCGGAGCGATAGTGCAGCGAATCGGCATGGATGGCCGTGGAGCCGGTTTCCCGCACCACCTTGCGCTGGAACGCCAGCAGGGCCACGGTCAGCGCCAGCGACAGCAGCATCACCGCGATGCCGATACCCTCGGCTGCCAGCGGCTGCGGCGACTGCAGGCGCTCGACGCCTTGCAGGCCGATGAGCACGGCACTGATGCCGATGAACAGCGCCTGGCCGAGCCCGGCCAGCGCTTCGGCCTTGCCATGACCGTAGCGGTGATCCTCATCGGCCGGGCGCAGGGCGAAGTGCACGGCGATCAGGTTGATCAGTGAAGCGGCGCTGTCGAGCAGCGAATCGGTGAGACCCGCCAGCAGGCTGACCGAACCGCTCAGCCACCAGGCAATGGCCTTGGCCAGTACCAGGGTCAGCGCTACGGTCAGCGCTGCCCGGGTGGCCAGGCGCATCAGCCTGGCGTGCTGGGGTGTGTGCATGGGTCAGGCAGCCGGGCGCAGGCCGTAGGCGGCCAGTTGCTCGGCGCTGCCGCTGTGCTGGATCAGACGCGGATCGTCGAGCGGCAGTTGATGGCCGGTGCTGGTCTCGATCAGTGTTTTCAGGGCGTACTGGTCGACCTTGCCGTCGGCGCCGATCAGTTGCCTGAGCTGTTGCGGATCGACCTGAGCGGTCTGGCCCTGCGGCAGGTAGATGGCACCGGTGGCGAAGTCCACGGCAAAGGCGATCAGGCCCGGAATCACGTAGAACAGGATGCCGATGGCGTTGGCGCCGGCGATTACCGGGTCGATCTTGCCTTCGATCTGGCCACGACGATCCGGGTAGAAAATCGAGCCGCAGGCCGTCAGTTGAGTGAGCAGGGTTGCGGCGACAACGCCGGCGATAACTCGGGATTTCGTGCGCATGAGCACCTCCATAAAAACCTGGCGCAACTATAGCAAGGCGATGATTGCAAAACTGCAGCGCGCTGTTTCAGACCCGCAAGTTGGCAGGCGGTTCGCCGTTATAATCGCCGGCCTGCTGTGGAGAAATGATGAATACCCTGCCGATCGATTCGCTGCTGCCCGCCCTGCGCGATGCCTTGTCCGCCCGTCACGAAGCCGTGCTGGAGGCGCCGCCCGGCGCTGGCAAGACCACCCGCGTACCGCTGGCACTGCTGGATGCGCCTTGGCTGGCCGGGCAGAAGATCCTCATGCTTGAGCCGCGCCGATTGGCCGCTCGTGCTGCTGCCGAGCGCCTGGCCAGCGAACTGGGTGAGCGGGTTGGCGAGACGGTCGGCTACCGCATTCGCCTGGACAGCAAGGTCGGGCCGAACACGCGCATCGAGGTGGTCACCGAGGGTATTCTCGCCCGCCGCTTGCAGGACGATCCGGCGCTGGATGGCGTCGGCCTGGTGATATTCGATGAATTTCATGAGCGCAGCCTGGATGCCGACCTGGCCCTGGCGCTGACGCTCAATGGCCGCGCCATGTTCCGCGGCGCAGACAGTGGCGAGGCGCCGCTCAAGGTGCTGTTGATGTCGGCCACGCTGGAAGGCGAGCGCCTGGCCGCGCTGCTGGATGAGGCGCCGGTGCTGCGCAGCGAAGGGCGCATGTTCCCGGTAGATATCCGCTGGGGGGCGCCGTTCCAGGCAGGCGAGTGGATCGAGCCACGGGTGCTGCAGACGGTGCAGCAGGCCCTGGCCGACGAGCCCGGCAGCCTGCTGGTGTTCCTGCCCGGGCAGGCCGAGATTTGCCGCGTAGCCGAGCAGTTGCAGGAGGCGCTGGGCAATCGGCCGGATGTGCTGGTCTGCCCGCTGCACGGCGAACTGGACCTGGCTGCCCAGCGTGCGGCCATCGAGCCGGCCCCGGCAGGCAAACGCAAGGTGGTGCTGGCGACCAATATCGCCGAGACCAGCCTGACCATCGACGGTGTGCGCGTGGTCATCGATGCCGGCCTGGCGCGGGTGCCGCGCTTCGGCCCGGCCAGCGGCATGACCCGCCTCGACACCCAACGTATCTCCCGCGCTTCGGCCACTCAACGTGCCGGTCGTGCTGGGCGCCTGGAGCCGGGCGTCTGCTACCGCTTGTGGTCGCAGGCGCAGCACGAACAGCTCAGCGCCTATTCCAGTGCGGAAATCCTGCAGGCCGATCTGGCCGGCCTGGCCCTGCAACTGCTGCGCTGGGGCGTGACGCCGCAGGAGCTGAGCTGGCTCGATGTGCCACCGCCGGCCGCTTATGCCCAGGCGTTGGATCTGCTCGACCGCCTCGGCGCGCTGGACGAGCGTGGCGCACTCAATACCCATGGCCAGGCCATGGCCGAACTGCCCAGCCATCCGCGCATCGCCCATCTGCTGCTGCGCGGCCAGGCGCTGGGCCTCGGTACGCTGGCCTGCGACCTGGCGGCGCTGCTGTCGGAACGCGATATTCTGCGCGGCGGTGGCGCTGATCTGCAGGGTCGCCTGGCCCTGCTCAGTGGCGAAAGCCGCGCCACTCGCTCGGCCCAAGGCGGCGTGCAGCGTGCGCGGCAACTGGCGAAACAGTTTCACGGGCTGATCAGGCATCGGCCGGTCACTCAGGCGGTGAGCGACCCCGAACATCCGCGCTGGCTCGGCTGCCTGCTGGCTTTCGCCTACCCGGATCGCATCGCCCAGCAGCGCCGCGCTGGTGGTGCCGACTACCGCCTGGCCAATGGCCGCGCCGCGCAGTTTGCTGAAAGTGATGCGCTGATGAAGCACGAATGGCTGGTGGTGGCCGACCTGGGCAGCCGTCAGGGCCAGCGCGAGGAACGCATCTATCTCGCCGCCGATCTTGACCCGGCACTGTTCGAGCACGAACTGGCCGAGCAGGTTCGGGCCGTGGAGGTGCTCGATTGGGACGAGCGCGAAGGCGTGCTGCGTGTCGAGCGTCAGCGCAAGGTTGGTGAGTTGCTGCTCGAGCGCCAGGCGCTGGCAACCCTGGATGAAGACAGCCGTTGTCGGGCGCTGGTCGGTCTGGTGCGGCGCAAGGGGTTGCAATTGCTGCCCTGGACGCCCGAACTGCGTCAGTGGCAGGCGCGAGTGGCGCTGCTGCGCGAGCTGGATTTGCAACAGCAGGGACACAGCGACTGGCCGGACTTGTCCGATGCTGCGTTGCTGGCCAGCCTCGAACACTGGCTGACGCCCTTCCTGAGCAAGGTCAACCGGCTCAGTCATTTCGCCAATCTCGACTTGCCGGCAATCCTGCAGACGTTGCTGCCCTGGCCGCTGCCGCAACGCCTCGACGAGCTGGCACCGCGCGCACTGAGCGTGCCGTCCGGCTCGCGCATCGCCATCGACTACACGGAAAACCCGCCGGTGCTCGCCGTGCGCCTGCAGGAGCTGTTCGGCCTGGCCGCGACGCCGCGCATCGCCGGCGGACGCCTCGGCCTCAAGCTGCATTTGCTGTCACCGGCGCGCCGCCCGGTGCAGGTGACCCAGGATCTGGCCAGTTTCTGGGCCAATACCTACGCCGAGGTGAAGAAGGATTTGAAAGGCCGCTATCCGAAGCATTACTGGCCGGATGATCCCTTGATTGCCGAACCCACGGCGCGCGCCAAACCAAGAAAGTGAGGGGTGA
>ERZ1029870.70-NODE-70-length-14013-cov-7.398266_pt1 | contig 14013 bp, 11 predicted proteins | sample MGYA00519236_ERZ1029870 | MGnify/ENA primary metagenome ERZ1029870 (study PRJEB33666, sample SAMEA4610924) | skin metagenome | biome: Human-associated habitat; feature: Malodor aspect; material: skin | place: Philippines | collected 2015-08 ... | reverse complement strand
CCGGATGGCCGTGGAACAGGTGGCCAGATGGCCGTGGAATGCCTGGCCAGATGAGCGTGGACTGGGTGGCCGGATGGCGTGGAATCCGCAGGCTGCGGGCATTGAGTCGATGGATGGCACACCAGGACACGGATTTCGCCTCACTGCCGGCAACACAACCTCTACAACCGGGATCGACACGTAAACCCGATCTCATTGCTGCGCTGAGCAGCCATTTTCAGGCCTCGCTGTATCACCCTCTTTGTCTACCCGTAATAGTCTCGCACTGATTTTTGAGCGTGCAGCGTGTGATACAGGGACTGCGTGCAACGTGTGATACACCCATAGCGTTCAGCCTGTGATACAGCGACATTTATGCCGTCTGAAGACGGCAATTCGGCCAGCCCTGCGCACATTTATCGACAGAACAGCCCTGATAAGCAAAGAGCCGCGCTCAGGCGCGAGCGAGAAAGCTGCTGGCAGCCGAATGGATGGCAATCATTGCCAATGAAAGCCAATCATTGCCAATAATTGCCAATGATTGCCATGTAATTACTTCACGAAGACCCACGATTGCGCCATAACCTGCCAATCATTGCCATTAAATGGCAATGATTGGCAGGTTATCTCCGTAACACTATGAAATCCCGCCGTGTATCGCTTCATTTATGAGGCGACGGCTGTTCCTCGATTTCGACGGAGTACTGCCTAGCTATATCTGACGACGCTAGGGGTTGGGCAAATGCAGACCGTGACAGGCTGATTCACACAGCACATGAGAAACAGATGCCATGGATGACCTGATCCGTAGGCTCGGGGAGCCAGCCTTTCCCCAGCAGGGCAAACCAGCAGAGCGAGTGCGTACGCAATCAACCTCGCGCAGCACCCAGCAAATCCGCTCCCGCATCCTTCTTCAGCAACTCGTAGACTACCGTCAAGAACACATCACGCGTCGACTCGTCGCTGAGCAGCTTGGTCGCCATGCTGCTGTGGCTGTTCATCGCGGCGGCGATGGCCGAGATGGCTTTCGTGGGCAGGTCGGCCTTCATGGCCTGCTCCATGGTGTTGTTCTGCACCTGGGCCATCACCACGCTGTCGGCGCGTAGCTTCTCGGAAACGTGCACTGCAAACGCCACCTGATCGGTATCGGTGATGTCCTTACCGAAGGCGTTGTTGAGCTTCTCGATCAGTTCGGTAAGGTACTTCTTCTCGCGGTCGCGGGCGTCGCGCAAGCCGTTGTCGGTCATGCCGTAGAGGCCAGGTGTTTCCGCCTGCACGCCTACGCCGCTGAGGTTGTCGCCTTTCTTGATCTTGTAGTGGCTGAGCTTGAGGTCGCCCAGATCCACCTGCTCCGCCGTGATGCCCTTGAGCCGCTTGCGCAGCAGGCGTGCATAGCTGGCGAAGGCTTCCAGGCTTGGGTCGGCGAAGTCGATGAGCTGAGCGATGTACTCGTAGCTGCGCACAAACTTGGTCAGGCTCTCGCTGAAGATCATCAGCTCGTCGCGCGCCTTGCAGTACTCCGAGCGCTGGACGTCGGCGTACTCCATATCCTTGTCGCAGCCCTCATCGTGGGCCTTCTCCCAGGCCTTTTCCCACTGGTCGATGGCGTCGTTGAGCGTCTTCAGCTTTCCGTTGAAGCGGTCGGTGGGTGCCTGGGTCAGCGAGAACAGCTTCTGGTGCGTCACCTTCGGATCGACAATGGCATCGCCGAAGGCCTCCACTTCGGCCTGCTCGTAGATGAACATGCCATCCAGACGCTGCTTGATGTCGTAGACGATGTTCGGATCCTGGATGTCCGCCACCTGTGCGTCGCGGTAGAAGGTCTTGAACGACGCGAGAATCTCTTCGGCTTTGTTGGCGAAGTCGATGACGAAGGTCTTGTCCTTGCCGGGGAAGGTGCGGTTCAGGCGCGACAGCGTCTGCACCGCCTCCACGCCGGATATCTTCTTGTCCAGGTACATGGCCACCAGCTTGGGCTGGTCGAAGCCAGTCTGGTACTTGTTGGCAACGATCATCACCCGGTAATCCGGGGTGTCGAACACCTTGCGCATATCGCGGCCATGCAGGCCGGGGTTCAGGTTGGTTTCACTGAACTGGTGATCCTTGGGCAGACTGGGCTCTTCCACATCCGTGTTGGGCACCTCACCGGAGAAGGCCACCATCGCCTGCACGTTGTCGTAGCCCTTGCGCTTGCAGTAATCCTCCAGCGCCAGGTGGTACTTCACAGCCGCCGCACGCGAGCTGGTCACCACCATGGCCTTGGCCTGGCCACCGAGCAGGTGCGCCACGTTCTTGCGGAAATGCTCGACGACCAGCTCGACCTTCTGCCCCACATTCACCGGGTTGAGCGAGAGCCACTTGGCCAGCTTGCGCCCGGCGCTCTTCTCATCCACGCGCTTGTCATCAACCATCTCGCTGCCGATTTTGAACGCCACCTCGTAGCTGGTGTAGTTCTTCAACACATCGAGGATGAAGCCTTCATCGATGGCCTGCTGCATGGTGTAGAGGTGAAACGGTGCCGGCGGGTTGTCTGTGCTGACGGGCTGCGCCGGATTGCGCGGGCGGCCGAACAGGCTCAGCGTCGAATGCTTGGGCGTGGCGGTGAAGGCGAAATAGCTGGCATTTCCGGGACGCGAACGCGAGCTCTGCCATACGGACAGTCGCTCCTCCTTGGAAAGCTTCTCCCACTCCGCCTCGCTCTGCCCGGTTAGCACATAGCGCAGATCGTCCGCTGTGCTGCCCCCGGTAGAGCTGTGCGCCTCGTCGATGATGATGGCGAAGCGGCGGTTACGCAGGCTCTGTTCGCCAAGGATGGCCTTCTGCGCATAAGGGAAGGTCTGCAGGGTACAGACGATGATCGGCACGCCATCCAGCATGGCCTTGCCGAGTTGCTGGCTCTTCGGCAGGCTCGACTGCTGGCGGTCGATGGCGCAGACCACGCCGGCCTGGTGCTCAATCTGCTGGATAGCGTCCTGCAGCTGCTGATCGAGCACCTGGCGGTCGGTGACCACGATTACGCTGTGGAAATATGGCTCACCGTCTGGACGGCGCACGCGGATCAGCGAGTGCGCGGTCCAGGCGATGGTGTTGGTCTTGCCAGAGCCGGCACTGTGCTGGATCAGGTACGGTTGCCCGGCCCCCTCAACCCGCACCGCGTCGATCATCTTGGTCACGCCTTCCCACTGATGGAAGCGCGGAAAGATCAGGCCTTCCTTGAAATAGGTCTTGCCGTTGACGTCCTGGGCTTCCTTGCGCTCCTGCAGCACGAAGCGGTGGAAGATGTGCAGCCAGTTGTCCTTTTGCAGCACCCGCTCCCAGAAATAGCTCACCGGGTAGTGGCCGTTCTCGCCCGGCGGGTTGCCAGCGGCGCCGTCGTTGCCCCGGTTGAACGGCAGGAAGAAGGTCGAATCCCCTGCCAGCTTGGTGGTCATGCGGATGTCGCTGTCGCTCATGGCGAAGTGCACCACCGCACCGCGCTTTAAGGTGAGCAACGGCTCCAGGCCGCCGCTCTTGCGCTCAGGTCGGCGATCCATACGGTACTGCTGCATGGCAGCCTGCACCGACTGGGTGAAGTCGGTCTTCAGCTCCACCGTGGCCACCGGAATGCCGTTGATGAAGAAGGCCAGGTCGATCTCGTCGGCCTTGTCCAGCGAGTAACGCAACTGCGGCACCACCCGCAGGCGGTTGGCCGCGTAGCGGGCGATCACCGTGTCATTGCGCGCATCTTCAGGCAGTGCCTGGCTCATGGCCAGTGTTCCACCACCGGCCACGGCAAAACCGTAACGCAGCACATTTACTGTGCCGCCATCGGTCTTGTTTTCCAGCTGTTTGACCAGCCTATCCAGCACTACATCATGCGTGCCAGCACCGTTCATGGCGCGCAGCTTGTCCATGGCCTGCGGCTGGCTGTCTTCCAGCCAGCCCAGCACATCCTCGGGGAACAGCGCCCGACCCTGGTCATAGTCGACGGACTTACCCACCCGCCAGCCAGCAGCAGCCAACTGCTCGACGATATGGCGTTCCAGTTCGCATTCGTGGTGGATCTGGCTCATGACATCCCTCTCAAATTCATTCCCAAGCCCAGCTGCAAAGCGCTGTCTTGTCTAAAACCTTGTCTAGAGCTTGTCTAAACCTTGTCTTGCCTGGAGCCAGACAGCACCCATCGACCCTTTTGCTGACTGCCTTGTTTTTCAATGGTTTTATCGCGCTGCGACATGGCATTGAGCAGGTTACGGAACTTGTTCTGCTTCTGTTTCTCGTCTAAAGCATCCGAAAGCTTGTCTAAAACAAGTCCTTTCAAGTCATGCGGGCTGGCAGAGCCAAACTTGCGCAGGTAGTCGAGGATCAGATCCTTGTAGTACGCGTCATCAAAGGCTCGATTGCGGATGTATTCGCCCTTGTTCCCGGTTGCCTGAGCCACCTGCGCCGCCGGGTAGTAGTTGGGTTTACGCCCCTCGATCAGCCCCTGCTTGCGCAGCAAGGCGGCTGCGTCATCAGTGATGGCCTGCTTCTTCTGCACCCGGTCGAGCAGCATTACCGTGTTCAACGGCAGATCCTGCCGCTCCAGCAGCAGGCGGGTGTAGTTCTCGTCGATCACATGCCCGTAGATCTCCAGCACCACCTTGTCCGGGGTCGACTTACTGTAATCAGGCAGCGGGAAATAGCGTTTGCGCTGGGACTGGGTCATGGTACTGATACCAAAGCCCATGGTGTCGATCATGCTCAAGCTGACCATGGCCTGAGCCAGCCAGGGGTTTCGGTAGCGGCTTGGCGTTACCTCACCACTGAAGTAATCCTCAGGCTTACCTTCGAAGAAACCACCGGCATTCTCGAACACCAGTCGGTCCACCCGCTCGGTCACCAGAATGCGCGAGCGTAACTGATAGTCCTGGTGCGCGATGCAGTTGTGCAGTGCCTCCAGAATCACCCGGGTGTCGTATTTGCTGACTTCGGTAGCCAGTAGCTGATTCTGCGGAAAGAGTTTGTAGCCGATGTTGCGGATACGGTGCAGCACCTGCGTGGTACTGAGCAGAAAGGGTGGCCCGAAATGCTCGTAAGCCTGCTCCTCCCCCATCAACTTCCAGGTGATCTGTGCCAGCGCCGGCAGGAAGTGGCTGGCCTCCGGCTTGCCGAGTAGCAGCAGGGCAGTGCGGGTTACACCGCCCTGGATGGTGATCTTGGCCTTATCGAGAAAGGTCGCCACATCCCATCCCGCAATCTCTGCCGCAAAGGGTGCCCGATAATGCTTCTCGGCAAATTTTTCCCGGGCGAGCGCAATGGCTGAGCTATCCAGATCATTCAGCGTTGCGCCTTCGACGATCTGTGCTGACCAGTCACTGGTATCGAGCGGCTCGTGCAGAATGGCCACCAGGCGTTCCTGGCGCATTTCCACCAAGGAGTCATCCAGACGCTGCCAGGCCTTGTCATGGGCATACACTGGCATGCGCGGCCGGTGTTTGGGGATATGGAAGACCCACACCGTCTTGCCGGTGTCGTCCGTGGTAAAGGGCTCGACGCGGAAGGCTTCCGAATCGAGTGCGCGGCAGCGCTCCAGCAGCCGCTGGCGAACGTTATCGACGGTCTGGTTATTGAAGTCCTGAATGCCCACGATGCGCAGTGTGGCGTCTTCGACGCCAATCACCAGATGCCCGCCCTCCATATTGGCAATGGCCGACAGGTAGCTGATCACATCGCTACCTGCTCCACCCGTTAGGGCATGGCGCAGGTTCTTGAACTCCTTCCACTCGCAGGCGGCATTTTCCTTGGGGAAATGCCCCAGTAGGTACTGCTGCAGGTCTTTCTCGTTCATCGGTTATCCATCCGGCCAGCCGCATGGGCCAGCGTCGTATAAAGCTCGTCCATCACAGCCTGCAAATGCGGCAGCCCAACGTAAACCTCCTCTGCAATTGAGGTTGGCTTCGAGCCTTTACCGTCATACCTGTCTTTGCCATAACGAAATGCAGTGGAGCCTGGGTCAATGGCCGCAAACTCTTCAATTCGGCTGGCAACCAAGGCGGGGACATCCTGATTGAAACGGTCCCTAGCGAAGCCTTGCAAGCGCTCCAATAACACTGCCAGATCATGCCCCGCTGGGGCACCTCCGGGGCTGCGCTCAAGAATGGCCTTCAAAACCAACTCCAGCGCATGCCGAAAAAGAAACAGTGCTGGATTGGTCAGCGCATAATCTTCGATTCGCTGCTTTTTTATCGAGTCCAGCAACAGATTGGCGGCATCGAAATACTGCCGGGAAAGCTCCAGACGGGTTGGCACAAACATGCCGCCGAACATAAAGCCCATGGGGCCGCTAAACGGGTCTTCACGCTGACAGTCTTCGGTCGGCTCGGCAAATAGCGGCTGATAGGGGATGTCAGTCAAATCGCCACCTATTCGGCGAGCTTGGAACGCAGGCCAGTCAGCACATGGCTAGTCCAGCTGATGATCTCGGCTGCGAGCAGGCCATTGGGCGTGCCGTCCACCAGAAAGAGACGCAGGCTGCGGCCCTGAGTCATACGGCCTCCCGCAGATCGATCTGGCCGGTAACGGCGGCAGTGATCAGGGCGGAGCGGCGTTCTTTTAGGAGTTCGATGCTGCACTCAGTCTTGCTTAGCAATGCATCGACACGCCTCCCCTCCTGATTGAGCACCGACGCAATTTGGGATTGCTCTTCGACAGGAGGAACAGGAATCAAGAAATCAACAGCATGGCTGATATTGAACTGCTCCTGCGCAGCGCCGTACTGCACGACCTCAACCTGATAGCGAACAACGCGGCTGTTCATCGTGTAGCAAAGCCAATCGGAGTTGAATTCACCACGACGAATAAGCATTACAGAGGCGCAGTTACCACCCTCGCACTCTGGCGGGACCACGGCAGTAACGCCAGGAGCACCAACACGAACCGTAACCAGATCGCCAGCGTTCAGCCTTGTTTTGGCGTTTCGCTGACTGTGCTCCGGAGAAATACGTCGTGCCGATTCGGCGAAGATCACGCCCTCACCGATATCGCCACCGTACAAGAATGGCAGTCCTTCATCGGCCACATAGTCGCTGGGGTTCACGACAATTCCTACTGTCAGGCTCGGTGTAACGTACTTGAGCGGAACCATCTCCCAATGTTCCGGCACCTCCCCCAGCCACTCCACGCCGGAGTCTTTCATCTTCACGGTGGGGTCAAGGCCCTTGGTGACGGCATGGGTGATCAGCGCCTGGCGCTTTTCGCGCAGCAGTTCGATAAAGCGGGTTTTCTTTTCAATCAGCGCATCGATGCGGGCGGTTTCGCGGTCGAGGCGCTGCACAATCTGCTCACGCTCGCTCACGGACGGCACCGGAATCAGCGTATCTGAAAGGTAATCCTGCTCGATGCTTTCAACCGTAGCACCCTGCTTTAGCCAGACCTTCAACAGATCATCATTCAGCCCCTGAACCCAGCGCATGAAGAACGGTGAGGACAAATAGTCAGTGTCCAACCAGATTGCTTTCATGTCCTGATTCAGCGCGACAGGAACAGAGTTAATAGCTACTGGGATGGTGTGTTTCAGGATTCCCGAGCGCACGACCATAAGCACTCGCTCTGCCGGAACCATCGAGGAGCTGCTGCCCGACAACCCTGCTGCAGTGATGCACTCTTCGGCCCCGGTGATGAGCTCAGATTTCATATCCTTGGGCGACACCCAAGGAATATCCCCACTCCAAAACTCCGGGTTGTCACGGGCAGGCGTACCGCCGCCAGAAAAGCGGGCCATATGCTTAAGCCTGCGCAGCTGCCAATGCTCCGGCACCCTCCCCAACCACTCCACCCCAGAGTCCTTGTAGACCGGATAGGGCTTGTAATGGCTCATGCCGTCACCTCACCCAACAGCGCTGCAATTTCGGCCTCCACCGCCTGGAGGTCGGCATCGATCTCGGCCAGCGGGCGCGGCGGCTGGTAGACGTAGAAGTAGCGGTTGAAGTTGATCTCATAACCCACGATACCGATCTGGCCATCTTTCGCGTCGGTCTTGCCGGTGTCGATCCAGGCATCCGGCACATGGGGCAGCACTTCACGGGCGAAGTAGTCGTCGATGCTTTGGTTGAGCGGCACGTTCTCGAACTCGCGCAGATCGGCGTCGGCCTGTTGGTTACCCTTGTCATCCAGCACCGGCTGAGCGTTGGCGTCACGCTCGCCAAAACAGGCCAGCGCAGCTTTAAGTGCCCCCTTGCCGAGCTTCTTGATACCGGCGGCCTTGAGGAAGGCCGGCAGGTTGTCGAATTCACCCTGCACACTGGCAAAGGCTTCTATCTGGTCGGCGCCTTTGACGTTTTCGTAAGCGGCGAGCTTGTCTGGGGTAACCGAGAAGCGCAGGCGCAGCGGGCGCTCGACGGTGATGCGCCGGTAGCCGAAGTCGGTGGTGGCGAAGATCTTGGAGTTCGGGCCTTCCTCGAACGCCTCGTGCAGCTTGGCGATTTCGGCGATCTGCTCGTCCGACAGGTATTTGCGCTTGCTGCCCAGGCTCTTGCGCATAGAGGCATGCATAGCGCTGGCATCGATCAGCTGCACCTTGCCCTTGCGCAGGCCGTCCTTGTGGTTGGACAGCACCCAGATATAGGTGCCGATGCCGGTGTTGTAGAACAGGTCGGTGGGCATGGCGATGATCGCCTCCAGCCAGTCGTTCTCCAGAATCCAGCGGCGGATCTCCGACTCACCCGAACCGGCGCCGCCATTGAACAGCGGCGAGCCGGACAGCACGATGCCGATGCGGCTGCCGCCCAGTTCTATGGGTTTGCGCTTGGACAGCAGGTGCATGAGGAACAGCAGCGAACCGTCTCCCACGCGTGGCAGGCCGGGACCGAAGCGGCCGGCGAAACCCTGCTGGCTGTGCTCGTCCTGTACCTGCTTCTGCACCTTCTCCCATTTGACGCCGAACGGCGGGTTGGCCAGGCAGTAGTCGAACTGCTCATGGGGCAGCTGGTCGTTGGACAGGGTGTTACCAAGCTTGATGTTCTTGGTTTCGAAGCCCTGGATCAGCTTGTCCGCCACCGAGATGGCGTAGGTCTCCGGGTTCAGCTCCTGGGCGTAGGGCACCAGGCGGGCATTGGCGTTCCACTCGCCCACCTGCTCGATGGCCGAGGACAAGAAGCCGCCGGTGCCGGCGGCGCAGTCGTACACGGTACGCACCACGCCTTCGCCGTTGAGCGCCTGATGATCCGGGGCGAACACCAGGGTAGTGGCCAGGCGCACCACGTCACGCGGGGTGAAGAACTCCCCTGCGGTGTCGTTGGCGGATTCGGCGAACTTGCGGATCAGGTGCTCGAACACCAGGCCCATCTCGTGATTGCTGATGGTTTCCGGATGCAGGTCAATGCTGGCGAACTTCTGCGTCACCAAGTACAGCAGGTTGGCCTTGTCGAGCTGCACCAGCCAGTCGGAGAAGGCGAAGTGCTCGAACACCTGGCGGGCATTGGCGGAAAACTTGGCGACATAGTCCTCCAGGTTGGCGCGGGTGCTGGTGGAGCCGACGCTCGCCAACGAGAACTGCGAGACGTTATAGAAGGTGGCGCCTGCGGTGGTCGGCAGGATCAGGTCCATGTCCACGCCGCTGGCCTTCATGCTCTCGTACTGGCTGCGCATCTTGTCACGGGTCGGCTCCAGCACGCACTCCAGGCGGCGCAGCAGGGTGAAGGGCAGGATGATGCGGCCGTAGATGGACTGTTTGAAGTCGCCACGCAGCACGTCGGCCACGTTCCAGATGAAGTCGGCGAGGTTTTGCTGGTTCACGCTGTATTCCTTCCACGGGTGCAGGGAAGGCGGCGTCGCGACACTTCCCTGCGAGCTATGTGTGATCGATGCAGCACCTTAACCGGTTGGGTAGCTTCGGGCCAGTAGCTGGAGCCGGCTAAGGTGCTGATTTTCCGAGCAGTGAGTCGGGGCAAAGCCCCGGGGCACTGAGGCCTTCGTCGCATAGCGCGTCTGGATGAGATCAGAAAAGCGACCGCACCCAGGTCTGGATGGGATAGAGGATGATGCCAACCATCAGGCCTATGTACACCAAGTAGCCGAGGGTTACCTGCGGCGCGCGCAGCTCGGCGACCTTCTCGAAATCACTGCCCAGGTACATGGCAGCTTGGGTCGAGTTGAAGGGCAGAGCTTCAAGCTGAGCCTTGGCGCTGCGCGCCGCGATGAAACGCAGGGAGACGTACCAGAAAGCCGCCGCCGGAATCACCGTCCAGGCCATGCCGAACAGAATACCCACCGCAACCACGACGGGGATCATCAACAGAACCTGCGGCCCTGGATCGACCATGCTCGCCATGAACTCGCTCACGAAGGCCGAGAAGCCGCTAGTGATGAAGTTCACCACCGCCCCCACATTCCACTCGGCGCCCATCGCCAGCCACAGGTAGGAAAGACCCGCCATTGCGGCAGCCCAGTTGATGACCTGGGCGCAGCCATAACCACCGAAGGCACCGCCATTGATCGGCGCTATCGCCACGAAGTGAGTGCCGCGCCCCAGGATGGCGCGTGGCAGGAAGCAGATCACCAGCAGCAACCCGGCCACCAGCAGCAACAGCCCCTCATATCCGGGCAGCGGTACCCACTCTCCGATGGAAAAGGAATCCTGCTTGACGAAGGTACGCCCCCGCATCACGTCCCGCGCCATGTCCACGAACGGAATGGCCAGTGCGGCAGCAATAAAGCCGGATTTCGACACCGACCAGATCTCGGCAAACCAGTTGCCGGTCAGACCACGGCGGTAGTAGTAGCGATAGGTGCGCTTAGGCTGGTACGGGGTGCCGGAGTTCTTCACCGCCACCCCAAACCAGCCGCTGGCGATAGCCACATAGGAGAGCAGGCGGCCAGTGTTGTTCATCACCAGCGAGTGAGTTGCTGAGCTATTCACCCAAGGCAGGCGGACGGGCTGCCCGGCAGGGCGATTGGCGCATTCCTCGACGAACGCATCCGCCAGTTCATTGCACGGCCTGTAGCCACGCGGGTAGAAGAAATCGAAGGCCGCCCTCACGGAACTGACGATAAGGCTCCACATCACGTACAGCGGCAGAGAAACGCCATACGACCAAACTGCCCCAAGGAAAGATCTGACTGCCGACATAGCCGCAACTCCTTTGCCATCAATGGATTTGAACGATCGATTCCTACATATCGGCTGTGCTGCCGCTCAGGCTCTTGGTGAGCTCATCGATCAGCACTTCCCGCACAGCCAGCTTGCAGTGCCGCTGCCAATTGGCGCGGGCCAGGTAGCCGGCATCAACACTCAGCGGGTTTAGCCGTCGCCACTGCCGTTCAAGCCGAGCAGCCTCAATCTGGAGATAGCCCTGCTTCCGCTCGATATAGACCTGCAGCCTCTGGCCTTCTGCCAGTCGGCGCATGAGCAGCGGATTTACCTCTTGCAGAATCTCGTGAACTGTCCGCCCCCAATACGAAAGTCCTTGAAGCTCGGGCAGCAAGGTGGCTTCCATCGGCATGGACAGGTAGACGTCATGGAACCGCGAATTCAGGGCCACCATCTGCTCCACGTAGGCAACGAGTCTACAACTGGGCCAGCTCTATTGGCAGCCGGCCGGCGACCAGTCCTGGGAAAACAATCGCGTCTGCTACGCGGCCATCACTTAGTACCTCGATGATCAGTGAGGCCTGACCTTTGTAGCTGCACCGACGGAAAATGATCGACTGACCTTCATCCAGGATCGGCAACTCGTTAGACACGACGAGGCCTGCATCAAGCGTGAACTCAGCAACAACCATGATGCGCCTCCTGGCTGGCAGATTCCGGCGAGCAGACATGGGGCGACCTGCTGTAGAGGAATCATAGGTGATCCGCTTAACTTAAGCAACTTACGTAAGCGCGTTGTTTTCAACATGCTACCCGCTTGGCCTGAAACCAGTCTGTTGCGGTGCGATCAACCGAGCGAAGGCCTTCACAGGTTGAAAAGCGCATCTCACTTACGTAAGTTGCTGCTCTTAAATAACAATCAGGGCAACACGATGGTCAAACCGAATACCCCAACACAGAGCGCAGCAGTCTTTAAGCGCGTCACCTTCTCGCTGACAGACCAAATTAGTGAGGAAATTGATCGCCTCAGTCTGATTCCGCGTGGATTCCGGGCCTCTCGTTCGGATGTTGTCCGTGCCGGTGTAGCAGCCCTGGCAGACATGACTGAAGAGCAGGTCGTGGCTTTGCTGGACAAGGTTCGACGCGAATAAACGCGTGCTTCGAGGCCTTTCATGGCGTCTTGGGCAAGTGAGCCGAAGGAGGAGGAGATTATCCACAGGCTCTGTGCGTAGAAGTAAGGTAGATAAAAGGTAGTAGCCAGTTTTTCTCTTTTTTTATTAATAAAATCAAATTGTTATAAGCGCTCTCTGCGATGCTATGCCACTGCTGTGCGACGCTATGCCACCCTGGAGCGACGCTATGCCATCAGAAGCGCGGCGCTATGCCACTGCGTCAAAACGCTAGGGAGGCAGCCATAGAACCAACTGTGGCTTGCCCCGGCTGCTGTCCTGAATGCAGCCCCTTACGATGATCTCCAGACGCTCCAGCTCGCATACAGCTCGACCAAGGCTGTCACGGAAGTCTCTCAGGCGTCCGCCATATGCCATTTGGGCTTTTAGCCCCTCAAGGGCGTAACGTTGCACTCGGTCAGAGGATGTGGCGATCAGTCGCTGCAGCGTTTTGGCCATGTCTAGCCCGCGGCGGATCTGCAAACGCTTTCCCCAGTCAATCAGGCTGTACTCCCGATTTCCGAACATCAGAATCCAATGCGGGTCGAGCGTGTAGCAGTAGGTCTCGTTGTCATAGCTGAGGCTCTTCAGGATGTTGAATGACTCCATCATCCCCACCGTGTATCGGGTAGACCCGTCTGGTTTGAGCGCCTCAAGGAACAAAGTGGCCTGGCGTAAACGCTTCATGCTTCGGTAAAGCCACTCGTATTGCGAACTGCCGATGGCTCCACGTTTGATCTTTCTGAGCAGTTGTTTGCGATTCAGCCGGACAGGGTCTCCTAGTGGAAATGGTTGCGCGAACGCGATCAATGCCATGATCAGATCCCCATCGGCCTCGTCCAGCTGCTCACCGCTGTACTCCAAGACGCAATCTCGGCGCGTCACCATCTTGGTCTTCGAGTGCTGCTTGCGCTCACCGCGAGCGATTGGGGCAATCAGGCTCGACCGATTGAGGTGATTCGGAAATGCCCCAATGGCAAAGCCGGGCAAAAACATGTAACGGGAAACGGCTTCTCCCTTCCCGTCACGAGAGTTCTCATGACGGTGGCGAGGCGCTACCAACGGTGATTTGGCAGCGTTTCCAGGTCTGCGACGAATCTCCTCAATGCGGGCTTCATTGCGATTCATCAAAGCCTTTGCCCAGCTGACGCGAGAACCTTGCCTGCGATCCATGCATGGACATGTTCAGCAGGCCAGGCGACTGAGTTCGGGCCAAGCCGAATCGGGGCCGGGAATTCGCCACTACGGATGAGTCGATAGATTTGCGACTTGCTCAAGCCAACCTGGTTGCAAACACCGGGCAAACGCAGAAGTGCAGGAGTTACGGGTGATACCAGTGCCATTCGAGGTCTCCATGAGTCCTGTTGAGATGGCTCTGGATTGAATGGCACACGCCGGCAAAAAAAACCGAATTCGGGAAAATAGATGCTTTTTAAACAGAGCGTTTGCCTACGCACCGTAACCGTCTGGCCAACACACCTCCCCGGTTCTTCCAGCTAGCGGCATGGTGTCCACCTGTTTTTGGTGGACACCATTTCAAGCCCCCTGTGGAGGATCTCCCGTGCCAGGCCAACGCCGCTCCTATCCCAAATCCTTCAAGGCCCAGGTCGTCGAGGAGTGCACCCAGCCCGGCGCCTCGGTTGCCGGTGTGGCCTTGAGCCACGGCCTCAACGCCAATCTCGTGCACAAGTGGATTCGCCGCCAGCAGGCACAGCTGCCCGCGGTACCCTCAGGTTTTATCCCGATTCCTCTCGTCCCGAGCCTGCCGGCTACCCCGAGTGCGGCCGACAGGGCCATCCAGATCGCCATTCCCCATCG
>ERZ1029870.67-NODE-67-length-14409-cov-13.926641_pt1 | contig 14409 bp, 11 predicted proteins | sample MGYA00519236_ERZ1029870 | MGnify/ENA primary metagenome ERZ1029870 (study PRJEB33666, sample SAMEA4610924) | skin metagenome | biome: Human-associated habitat; feature: Malodor aspect; material: skin | place: Philippines | collected 2015-08 ... | reverse complement strand
ATTCGGAGAGCGGAATCGGCCCGATGATGCCCAGCTCGTTGCGCTCCGGGCACAGGTACAGCGGGATCGCGCCGGTCATGATGATCGAATGCAGGATCGACTTGTGGCAGTTGCGATCCACCAGCACCAGATCATCGCGGCTGACCATCGAATGCCAGACGATCTTGTTCGCCGTCGAGGTGCCGTTGATCACGAAGAAGGTGTGGTCGGCGCCGAAATTGCGCGCCGCACGGGCCTCGGCCTCGGCCAGCGGGCCGGTGTGATCGAGCAGCGAGCCCAGCTCCGGCACCGACACGGACAGGTCCGAACGCAGGGTGTTTTCGCCAAAGAACTGGTGGAAGGCCTGGCCCACCGGGCTCTTGCGATAGGCTACGCCGCCGCCGTGGCCGGGCGTGTGCCAGGAATAGTTGGACTGCGCAGTGTGCTGCACCAGCGCCTTGAAGAACGGCGGTAGCAGACCATCGAGGTAGTTGTGCGCGGCGCGCGCCACCTGCCTGGCGAGGAAGGACACGGTGTCTTCGTAGAGGTAGAGGATGCCACGCAGGTGATTGAGATCGGCCATGGCCTCGGCCGGCGCATTCTCGATGGTGACCTGCTCGCCCAGGGCGAAGATCGGCAATTGTGGTGCCCGCACCCGGGCCACGCGAATCAGCTCGACCATGTCCTGCAGCAGCCGGCTGTTCTCCCCCGCCCCCTCTGCCGCCACCAGGATGCAGGCCAGGCCGTGATGGGTGGAGGCGACGATGCGGCCCTCGGCGGCACTGGCCGTGGGCAGAATGCTGAAACCGTCCTGAGTGAGTTCCTGGGCGATGGCGCGCACGCGATCACCGGCCACGGTGTCGGCCTTGATGTCGCGGTGCACGATAAGGACGGGGAATTTTAGATCTTTATACATTGTGACGTCCTGAAGGCTGGCAGGCTGGGCCTACCCATCACCTCAGGTTAGAGGCTCGCCCTGATCGGCGGAACCCCCTGAGCATCACGCTATAAGAAAAGGTCGCAATTGCGCTGTTCGGTTATTCCGGCGCCTTTTCCAGCTGCGCCCACAGCGATGGGCCACCGGCGGATTTTTCGATCACGGCCAGGCGCGCGAGATGGGCTGCCAGCTCATCTTCGCTGGCACGGATGACGCGCGTGCGCGGACGCGAGGCGTCCAGACGGCGGATCGGTGTGGGCTGCTGGCGCCCGCTGCCGTCGCCATCGGAACCTTCACCGGCCAGGGACAGATTGGTCTGCCCGCCAGTCATCGCCAGGTAGACGTCGGCGAGAATCTCCGAGTCGAGCAAGGCGCCGTGCAGTTCGCGGTTGGAGTTGTCGACGCCATAACGCTTGCACAGCGCATCGAGGCTGTTGCGCTGCCCCGGATGGCGTTCGCGCGCCATCATCAGGGTATCGAGCACCGAGCAGTAATCGCTGACGTCGGCACGCTCGCTCTGCCCCAGCAGGGCGAACTCGTTGTTGATGAAGCCGACGTCGAACGCCGCGTTATGGATGATCAGCTGGGCGCCCTTGATGAACTCGTAGAATTCATCCGCCACGTCTCTGAAGCGCGGCTTGTCGGCCACGAACTCGTTGGTGATGCCGTGAACCGCGATGGCGCCTTCGTCGATTTCGCGATCCGGGTTCAGATAGACATGGAAATGACGCCCGGTCAGGCGACGCCCCAACAACTCGACACAACCGATCTCGATGATGCGGTGCCCGTCGGTGACCGGCATACCCGTGGTTTCGGTATCCAGCACCACATAGCGCTTGACGGTATTCTCGGTTGTCACGCCTTGCCTCTCCAATCTATTCGGGTTGTCGCACATTCAAGGGCGGCATATTAACTCATGTGGCCTAACGCGCCGAACGCACCTCGTCGACCCCACGATTGGCCAACTGGTCCGCTCGTTCGTTGCCGGGGTGGCCGGTATGGCCACGCACCCACTGCCAGCTCACCTGATGGCGATTCACTTCTTCGTCCAACTTCTGCCACAGGTCGGCGTTTTTCACCGGCTCTTTCGAGGCGGTCTTCCAGCCGCGCTTCTTCCAGTTCGGCAGCCATTCCTGGATACCTTTCATCACGTACTGCGAGTCGGTCACCAGCTTGACCGAGCACGGCCGGGTCAGCGCGACCAGGCCGGCAATCGCCGCCATCAGCTCCATACGGTTGTTGGTGGTATTGGGATCACCACCCCAGAGTTCCTTTTCCACACCTTTATAGATCAGCAGCGCGCCCCAGCCACCGGGGCCAGGGTTGCCCTTGCAGGCGCCATCGGTGTAGATCACCACTTCATCGGTTTCGGACATTCATAAGCTCTGTACAGATTTGACGGGCCCGGGCATGGCCTTTAGTTGTCGACGTCTCGCCGACTGATCTTGGCCACCGGCATCGGCAGCAACTTGCCCATTGACTCACGGCGCGACTGGCGCAAGGGGCGCAAGCCGACCACCAGTTTGCGCGCCACCAACAGATAGAAGCCGGCACCCGGCAAATGCCAGGCATTGCCCCAGCTCTCCATTCGCCGCAGGCGCATTTGCCAGGCCAGCGAAGCGAGCGGCGGACGATAGCACCCGAAGCGGCGTTTCTCCAACGCGAAGCCCAGCAGGCTCAGCCAGTCACCGACACGATTGGGTGCAATGCAACGCGCCCTGGCCAGGCCATCCTGAGCGAACAGGCGGCGCACGCCCCAGGCGCTCCAGGGATGGATGCCCAGGACCAGCAGATGTCCGCCAGGCCTGACGCTGCGCGCCGCCTCACGCAACAGACCATGCGGTGACAGGCTGTAATCCAGACCGTGCTGCAGCACCACCACATCAGCAGCGTGCTCGCCCAGGGGCCAGGATTGTTCCTCGCAGACGATCTGCACACCCGGCATGGGCGCGCCGAGGCGAACGTTGTGCTGAATCTGCCCGGCCTTGGGCGGTCCCTCGGCGCCTGGGCCGAAGCTCACCAGATAACCGCCGAAGAAACGTGCCAACTCTTCTTCCAGCAAGCGTCGTTCTTCCTCGAGCAACAGTTGCCCAAGCGGCCCGGCTAGCCAGTTGCGCGCCTCGCCGACGAGCTTGAGCCACTCCGGGTCAGCCTGGGCGAATGCCTCATCAGTCATCGCTGCCTCCGCATGACAGGTTCTGCATGTCGTGTTTAAGATGCACCTTTATCAACAGTTTAGCGACCCGCAATGATTCAGATCGACGCGTTGCCCGCCTTCAATGACAACTATATCTGGCTGCTGCAGGATACCGACACCAGGCGCTGCGCCGTGGTCGACCCCGGTGATGCTGCACCCGTTCTGGCCTGGCTGGAAAGCCATCCGGACTGGACGCTCAGCGATATCCTCATCACTCATCATCACTTCGACCATGTCGGTGGCGTCGAGACGTTGAAGCACGCCACCGGTGCCCGTGTCGCCGGCCCGGCAGCGGAGCAAATCCCGGCCCGCGATATCGGCTTGAACGACAACGACACCATCGAGGTCCTCGACCTGCGCTTCGAGGTCATGGCTGTCCCAGGCCACACGCTTGGTCATATCGCCTACTACCAGGCTGAACAGGCTTTGCTGTTCTGTGGTGACACCCTGTTCGCCGGTGGCTGCGGCCGTCTATTCGAGGGCACGCCGCAGCAGATGCATCAATCCCTGAGCCGCCTGGCCAATCTGCCCGGAGAAACAGCGGTGTACTGCACCCACGAATACACCCTGAGCAACCTGCGCTTCGCCCATGCCGTCGAGCCAAGCAACACACGCCTGAATGCACGCCTGGCCGAAGTCACGCGATGGCGCGAAGAGGGTCGAATCAGCCTGCCGTCGACCATCGAACTGGAACGCGCCACCAACCCCTTCCTGCGCACCGCCGAACCAGCGGTAATCGCGGCGAGCAAGGGACACGACGACCGGCAGTCGAGCGAGCCAAGCGCCGTATTCGCTAGCCTGCGCAGCTGGAAAGACACCTTCCGCTAGCGGAGACAAAGGTCGACGGGCACGCAAAAGCCCCACTCGAGGCTGGTGAAAACTTGACCAGCCTCGACCCGATTCCTAGAATCGCGCGACTTTTTCGCCGGGACAACCACCTCAGCCAATGCCTTTATCATCACGCAAGCCATTGAATATCAAGGCATTGATGCGAAGCTCCCGAGTACTCGCAGTGATGTGCAGTATGATTCTGGCCGGCTGTCAGAGCCTGCCCAGCGACACCCCGGATAAGTCCACTGACACCTCCAGGGCCATCGGTCTGGAACGCCAACCGGAATGGCTTAGCAGCCAGATCAAACCACGCGAGTACAGCGACATCTGGGAACGCGTACGCGACGGTTTCAAGTTGCAAGATGAAATCGGCATCAACCCGCGCATCGAACGTGTGCGCCTGTGGTACGCCAGCAATCCGAAGCACGTCGACACCGTCAGCGAACGTAGCGCCCCTTATATCCACTACATCGTCGAGCGCCTGGCCGAACGCGACATGCCAATGGAGTTGGCGCTGCTGCCGGTGATCGAAAGCGCTTATGACCCACAGGCTTACTCGTCAGCCCATGCCGTTGGTCTGTGGCAGTTCATCCCCTCCACCGGCCGCCATTACAACCTGCGCCAGACCAACTGGTACGACGGCCGCCGTGACGTCACAGCATCGACCCAAGCAGCACTCAACTATCTCAGCCGCCTGCATGAGATGTTCAATGGCGACTGGCTGCTCGCCCTGGCCGCCTACAACGCTGGCGAAGGCCGCATCAGCCGCGCCATTGAGCGCAACGAGAAACTTGGCCTGCCCAGCGACTACTGGAACCTGGCACTGCCCAAGGAAACCGAAGACTACGTCCCCAAGCTGCTGGCCCTGTCACAGGTGATCATGACTCCAGAGGCCTACGGCGTCACGCTGTCGCCAATCGCCAACGAGCCCTACTTCGAGCAGATCGCCATCAAGCAGCACATGGATCTGGCCCGCGTCGCCAAACTGGCCGACCTGGATGAACAGGAACTGTTGCAACTCAACCCCGCCTACAAACGCGGCATCACTCTCGATGGCCCGCAGCACCTGCTGGTGCCGACGGAAAAGGCCGAGTTGCTCAGCGCCAACCTGGCCCTGATGAAACCGCAGGAGCTGGTCGACTGGCAAAGCTATACCGTGCGCTCCGGTGACAGCCTGCACGCCATTGCCAATCGTCATCATATGTCGGTGAACATGCTCAAGGATGTCAACCGCCTGAGCAGCAACAACCTGAGCATCGGCCAGGTGCTGACCATACCGGCCAAGCCCGGCACGGCGCCAAACGAGCCGCTGTATCAACAGCGCAGCACCGCGCAGAGCACTGCCAGCCGCACCTACCGCGTGAAGAATGGCGACAACCTCTGGCAGATCGCACGCGCCAACCAGGTTGCCGTGCATGACCTGAAACGCTGGAACAAGCTGCAAGGCAATCAGCTGAAAGTCGGCCAGGTACTGACGCTGGCAGCCAGTGCCAGTGGCGCGCCGCTCGCCAATACGACTCGCAGCACCTCCAGCTCGCGCGCCAAGGCGACCTATTACCGCGTCCAGCAGGGCGACTCCCTGTACGTCATCGCCAAACGCTTCAAGGTCGACCTCAAGCGCCTGCAGGCCTGGAACCCGCGCAACAGCACGCTGCGCCCCGGGCAAATGCTGACGCTCTATCTGCCCTGATCAAGACGTGCCGGGTGCCGGCAGGCAATGCGCAGCCGACCGCGTGACCTGCCCAAACATCCTCAACGGCACCCGGCGCAGCCATTGCCGCGAGCCGCACCCGACGGTGCCCGACACGCGACTTGCCCCCTACCCACCGCTGCACTCTTTTTCCTGTCCATACAAGCTGTTACTGTACCGAACCAGAAGCCCAAACGCCGCCATGGATCGGATCTCACGCCCGATGCGTCCCCTCCTACTGCTGTTCCTCAGCCTGGCCTTGAGCTTTCCCGCCTCTGCGACTATCAGCGAGAGCCACGGCTACGCCCAGTTCGGGACACTCAAGTACCCTGCCAGCTTCAGTCATTTCGACTGGGTCAACCCCGACGCGCCCAAAGGCGGCACGTTGCGCATCATGGCATCCGGCACTTTCGATACGCTCAACCCTTACACACTCAAGGGCAGCAGCCCGATCTCGACTGCGCATTTCCTGCAGTACGGCGCCAATGAGCTGAACGGACCCTTGATGGTCGGTACCGGCGCCTACGACCCCTCGGGGGATGAGCCTGCCTCCAGCTATGGCCTGATCGCCAAGAGCGTCGAGTACAGCGAGGATCGCAGCTGGGTGGTGTTCAACCTACGCCCGGAAGCACGCTTTCACGATGGCAAGCCGATCACCGCCTACGACGTGGCCTTCTCCTATCGCCTGCTGCGCAATGATGGCCATCCGCAGTACCGCACCAACCTGCAGGAAGTGAAGCGCGTCGACATCCTCGGCCGCCATCGCATCCGGTTCGTGTTCAAGCGTGCCGGCAATCCCCTACTGATCCTGCGCATGGGCGAACTGCCCGTACTGCCGCAGCACTACTGGAAGGATCGCGACTTCAAGAGCACCACCTTCGAGCCGCCACTGGGCAGCGGCCCCTATCGCATCGTCCAGGTGGTGCCGGGCCGACGCCTGGTATTCGAACGGGTCAAGGACTGGTGGGGCAAGGATCTGCCGGTCAATCGCGGCAAGTACAACTTCGACCGTGTCGAAGTGGAGTTCTACCGTGACAACCATGTCGCCTTCGAGGCCTTCAAGGCGGGCGAATTCGATTTCTACATCGAGAATCAGGCGAAGAACTGGAGCAACGGTTACCGCTTCCCGGCCGTGACGCGCGGCGACGTGATTCGCGCCGAGATACCGCACCAGATCCCGACCCAGACCCAGGCGCTGTTCATGAATACGCGCCGGGAACTGTTCAGCGACCGTCGCGTGCGCGAAGCGCTGGGGCTGATGTTCGACTTCGAATGGACCAACCGTACCCTGTTCAACAACGCCTATACGCGCGCAGCCAGTTATTACCCCAACAGCGAATTCTCGGCCACTGGCAAGCCCGAGGGCGCAGAATGGCTGCTGCTATCGCCCCACCGCGACAAGCTGCCCGCGCGCCTGTTCAGCGCAGCGCCGACACAACCGGTAACCGATGGCCGCGGTATCCCCCGGGAAACCTTGCGCCGCGCCCTCGGTCTATTGGCCGATGCCGGCTGGAAGCCCGCTGGACAGGAGCTGCGTAATGCCCAAGGCCAGCGCCTGGCATTCGAGATCATGCTGGTCAATCCCAGCCTTGAGCGCATTCTCCAGCCCTATGTCGCCAACCTTGCCAGCATCGGTATTCGTGCCAACCTGCGCACCGTCGACCGCGCCCAATACAAGCAACGCCTCGATCAGTTCGATTACGACATGATTCTCCTGACCCTGCCGCAAACCCTTAGCCCTGGCCTGGAGCAATCGCTGTATTTCCATTCCAGCCAGGTGAACGTCAAGGGCGGCAAGAACTACGCGGGGGTCAAGGATCCGGTGGTTGACGAGATGATCGACAGGCTGCTCTCGGCGCAAACCCGCGACGAGCAGATCGCCGCCACCCGCGCGCTGGATCGCGTCCTGCTGTGGCAGCACTACAGCATTCCCAACTGGTACATCAATTATCACCGCCTGGCGTACCGTAACCGGTTCGCCTTCGTCACCACGCCGCCCTATACCCTGGGCCTGCGCACCTGGTGGCTGAAGCCCACGGAGAACGCTCGATGACCCACACGCTGCGAAGTTTCCTGCTCCACGGTAGCAGCCTCATCCTGCTCGGTCTGGCCGGCCTCGCCTTCGCCGCCCCCAAGCATGCCGTCACCCTGTATGACGAGGCGCCCAAGTACCCCGCCGACTTCACCCACTTCGAATACACCAACCCCGACGCCCCCAAAGGCGGTACCTTTCGTGAAGCCGGTTTCGGTAGCTTCGATAGCCTCAACCCCTTTATCAGCAAGGGGGTCGCCGCCGACAACATCGGCCTGATCTACGCCACCCTCACTGTGCAGAGCCTGGACGAGCCGTTCAGCGCCTATGGTCTGGTCGCGGAAACGATCGAGAAAGCCCCCGACAATGCCTGGGTGCGCTTTGTGCTGCGCAGGGAGGCGCGCTTTCATGACGGTACACCGATCACCGCTGAAGACGTCAAATTCACCTTCGATACGCTGATGGAGAAAGGCTCGCCGACCTACCGCGGCTACTACGCCGATGTCGACCAGGTCGAAGTAGAGTCGCCGCATAGCGTACGCTTTGTGTTCAAGCACGCCGGCAATCGCGAGCTGCCGCTGATCCTGGGACAGCTGCCGGTGCTGCCCAAACACTGGTGGGCCGAGCGCGACTTTTCCAAGAGCAATCTCGAGGTGCCGCTGGGCAGCGGTCCGTATCAGGTCGGCCGGGTACAGGCCGGGCGCAGCATCCGCTACGAGCGGGTCAAGGACTGGTGGGCCAAGGATCTGCCGGTCAGTCGCGGCTTCTACAACTTCGACACCCTGCAGGTCGACTACTACCGCGACAACACCGTGGCGCTGGAAGCACTGAAAGCCGGACAGTTCGACTACTGGCTGGAAATGAGCGCGAAGAACTGGGCCACGGCCTACAACACCCCGGCAGTGGCCAACGGCCAACTGATCAAGGAAGAGATCCAGAACCGCAACCCGACCGGCATGCAGGGTTTCATCTTCAACACCCGCCGCCCGCAGTTCCAGGATCGCCGCGTGCGTGAAGCCCTGGGCCTGCTGTATGACTTCGAATGGGCCAATAAACGCCTGTTCAACGGCGCCTACTTCCGCACCCGCAGCTATTTCGACAACTCCGAACTGGCCTCGCAGGGGCTGCCAGGCGAGGACGAACTGGCGATTCTCGAACCGCTGCGCGGCAAGATTCCGGACGAGGTGTTCAACGAAGAATTCCGCGTCCCGGTCACCGACGGCAGCGGCATCATTCGTGAACAACAGCGCCGCGCCTATCAGCTACTGCAGCAGGCCGGCTGGCGCATCGAAGGCGACCGCATGCTCGATGCCAGCGGCCAGCCCGTGCGCTTCGAGTTCCTGCTGGCGCAAACCGAATTCGAGCGTGTGCTGCTGCCCTTCAAGCGCAACCTGGCCGACCTCGGCATCGAGCTGGTGATCCGCCGCGTTGATGTTTCGCAGTACATCAACCGCCTGCGTTCGCGTGACTTCGACATGATCGTCGGCGGCTTCGGCCAGTCCAACTCGCCCGGTAACGAGCAACGCGAATACTGGCACTCCTCCAGCGCCGACAACCCTGGCAGCCGCAATTTCATCGGTCTGAAGGATCCGGCCATCGACCAGATCGTCGAAGGGCTGATCAATGCCGACTCGCGGCAAAGCCTGATCGCCCATACCCGCGCCCTCGACCGCGTCCTGCTGTGGGGCTACTACGTGATCCCCAACTGGCACATCAAAACCTGGCGCGTGGCCTACTGGAACCGCTTCGAGCATCCCAAGGTGACACCGCTCTACGACATCGGCCTGCACACCTGGTGGGTACGCCCAGGCCAGGAGCAGCCGAGCGAAGCTCAGCAGCAAGCCGCAGCACAAGCGACCGAAGAGGCGAAGCCATAACATGCTGGCCTATATCTTTCGCCGCCTGCTGCTGATCATCCCGACCCTGTTCGGCATTCTGGTGATCAACTTCATCATCATCCAGGCAGCACCGGGCGGCCCGGTCGAGCAGATGATCGCCAAGCTGGAGGGTTTCGATGCGGCCGCCGGCGGCGCCACGGGACGCATCGGTGGCGGCGGCGCCGAAGTGTCGGTGGCCGGCTCCAACTACCGTGGCGCCCAGGGCCTCGACCCACAACTGATCGCCGAAATCGAGAAGATGTATGGCTTCGACAAGTCGGCGCCGGAACGCTTCTGGATCATGCTCAAGAGTTATGCGCAGCTGGATTTCGGCTCCAGCTTCTTTCGTGATGCCCAGGTCATCGACCTGATTATTGAGAAGATGCCGGTGTCGATCTCGCTGGGGCTGTGGAGCACGCTGATCACGTATCTGGTGTCCATCCCGCTGGGCATCGCCAAGGCCACCCGGCATGGTAGCGCCTTCGACGTCTGGACCAGCTCGGCGATCATCGTCGGCTACGCCATCCCGGCCTTCCTCTTCGCCATCCTGCTGATCGTGTTATTCGCCGGTGGCAGCTACTGGGACTGGTTCCCGCTGCGCGGACTGACCTCGAACAATTTCGAAGAACTCAGCCTCGGCGGCAAGATTCTTGATTATCTCTGGCACCTGGTGCTACCGGTCACCGCCCTGGTCATCGGCAACTTCGCCACCCTGACCCTGCTGACCAAGAACAGCTTTCTCGACGAGATCAACAAACAGTATGTGGTGACTGCCCGCGCCAAGGGCCTGAGCAACCATCGCGTGCTCTACGGTCACATCTTCCGCAACGCCATGCTGCTGATCATCGCCGGCTTCCCCGCCGCCTTCATCGGCATATTCTTCACCGGCTCCCTGCTGATCGAGGTGATCTTCTCCCTCGATGGCCTGGGCCTGCTGAGCTTCGAGGCAGCGATCAACCGCGATTATCCGGTGGTGTTCGGCACCCTGTTCATCTTCACCTTGCTGGGGCTGATCGTGAAATTGATCGGTGACATCACCTACACCCTGGTCGATCCCCGCATCGACTTCGAAAGCCGGGAGGGTTGAGCATGAAACTCTCTCCTCTCAACCAGCGCCGCTTCGATCGTTTCAAGGCGCACAAGCGCGGCTGGTGGTCGCTGTGGCTGTTTCTCATCCTGTTCGGCCTGAGTCTCGGCGCCGAGTTGATCGCCAACGACAAGCCATTGGCCGTGCGTTACGACGGGCAGTGGTACTTCCCGGTGCTCAAGCGCTACCCGGAAACGGTGTTCGGCGGTGAATTCCCGCTGCAGGCCAACTACAAGAGCCCCTATATCCAGGATCTGATCGCGGCGAAGGACGGCTGGATGATCTGGCCACCGATTCCCTTCAGCTATTCGAGCATCAACTACGACCTGGAGGTGCCCGCTCCGGCGCCGCCCTCGGCGCAGAACTGGCTGGGCACCGACGATCAGGGCCGCGACGTGCTGGCACGGGTGATCTACGGCTTTCGCATCTCGGTGCTGTTCGCCCTGACCCTGACCCTGGCCAGCTCGGTAATCGGTGTGATCGCCGGCGCTTTACAAGGCTTCTATGGTGGCTGGGTCGACCTGATTGGCCAGCGCTTTCTGGAAATCTGGTCGGGCCTGCCGGTGCTCTACCTGCTGATCATTCTGGCCAGTTTTGTGCAACCGAATTTCTGGTGGCTGCTGGGCATCATGCTGCTGTTCTCCTGGATGAGCCTGGTGGACGTGGTACGCGCCGAGTTCCTGCGCGGGCGCAACCTCGAGTACGTACGCGCCGCCCGTGCCCTAGGCATGAGCAATGGCGCCATCATGTTCCGCCACATCCTGCCCAACGCCATGGTTTCCACCATGACCTTCATGCCCTTCATCCTCACCGGCGCCATTGGCACCCTGACAGCGCTGGACTTCCTCGGCTTCGGTCTGCCGCCCGGCGCGCCCTCGCTCGGCGAACTGGTCGCCCAGGGCAAGAGCAACCTGCAGGCACCCTGGCTGGGCATCACTGCCTTCGCCGTGCTGGCGATCATGCTGAGCCTGCTGGTGTTCATCGGCGAAGCCGCCCGCGATGCCTTCGACCCGAGGAAATGACATGAGCCAGAACGAAACCCTGCTGCAAGTTCGCGACCTGGCCGTCGAGTTCGTCACGGGCGAGAACTGCCAGCGCGTGGTCGAGGGGGTCAGCTTCGACATCCGCAAAGGCGAGACACTGGCCCTGGTCGGCGAAAGCGGCTCGGGCAAATCAGTAACCGCGCATTCGATTCTCCGCCTGCTGCCCTACCCGCTCGCACGTCATCCACATGGCAGCATCGAGTACGCCGGTGAAGACCTGCTCAAGCTCAGCGAAGGCCGCCTGCGCGGCATCCGTGGCAACCGCATCGCCATGGTATTCCAGGAGCCGATGACCTCGCTCAACCCGCTGCACACCATCGAAAAGCAGATCAACGAGGTGCTCGCTCTGCACAAGGGCCTGCGCGGCCAGGCCGCCAGCGCGCGTACCCTGGAGTTACTGGAGCTGGTCGGCATCCCGGAGCCGAAGAAGCGCCTGAAGGCCTACCCGCACGAACTTTCCGGCGGCCAACGGCAGCGAGTGATGATCGCCATGGCCCTGGCCAACGAGCCACAGCTGTTGATCGCCGACGAGCCGACCACCGCCCTGGATGTCACCGTACAGCTGAAAATCCTCGAACTGCTCAAGGATCTACAGGCGCGTCTGGGCATGTCACTGCTGCTGATCAGCCATGATCTCAACCTGGTGCGCAGAATTGCCCATCGCGTATGTGTCATGCAGCGCGGTCGCATCGTCGAACAGGCGTCGTGTGAACAATTGTTCCGATCGCCGCAGCATCCCTATACCCAGGAGCTGCTCGGCGCCGAGCCCAGCGGCGAGCCTGCGGCCAACCCTGCGGGCCAGCCGTTGCTGGAAGTGGACAACCTGCGTGTGTGGTTCCCGATCAAGAAGGGTCTGCTGCGCCGGACGGTGGATCATGTCAAAGCGGTGGACGGCATCAACTTCAGCCTGCCCCAGGGCCAGACCCTGGGCATCGTCGGCGAAAGTGGTTCCGGCAAGTCCACCTTGGGCATGGCCATTCTGCGACTGCTCGCCAGCCGCGGTGATATCCGCTTTCAGGGCCAGCAGCTGCAGGGCCTGAGCCAGCAGGAAGTACGCCCGCTGCGCAGGCAGATGCAGGTGGTGTTTCAGGACCCCTTCGGCAGCCTGAGTCCACGCATGTCGGTGAGCCAGATCGTCGGTGAAGGTCTGCGCATTCACCGCATGGGCAACGAGGCGGAGCAGGAACAGGCGATCATCGACGCGCTTTTGGAGGTAGGACTCGATCCGCAGACGCGGCATCGCTACCCCCACGAGTTTTCTGGCGGGCAACGGCAGCGGATTGCCATTGCCCGGGCACTGGTGTTGAAACCGGCGCTGATCCTGCTGGACGAGCCCACTTCGGCGCTCGACCGCACGGTGCAGCGTCAGGTGGTGGAGTTGTTGCGCGGCTTGCAGGCCAAGTACAACCTGACCTATCTGTTTATCAGCCATGACCTGGCGGTAGTCAGAGCGCTGAGCCATCAACTGATGGTGGTCAAGCAGGGCCAGGTAGTCGAACAGGGGTCTGCCGAGTCGATCTTCCACTCACCGCAACACCCTTATACGCAGCAGTTGCTGGAAGCCGCTTTTCTGGCCCCGGCAACGGCTCACTGATCCTTGAAACAGGAAGAGGAATAGCACAATGGGTTTTCTAACCGGTAAGCGCGTACTCATCGTTGGCGTTGCCAGCAAACTGTCCATCGCCTCGGGTATCGCCGCTGCCATGCACCGCGAAGGTGCCGAGCTGGCCTTCACCTACCAGAACGAGAAGCTCAAGGGCCGCGTTGAAGAGTTTGCCGCTGGCTGGGGCTCCAGCGCCGACCTGTGCTTCCCTTGCGATGTGGCCAGCGACGAGGAAATCGCCGCCGTGTTCGACGCACTGAGCAAGAAGTGGGACGGCCTGGACTGCATCGTCCACTCGGTCGGCTTCGCCCCGGGCGACCAGCTCAATGGCGACTTCACTGACGTCACCACCCGTGAAGGCTTCAAGATCGCCCACGACATCAGCGCCTATAGCTTCGTTGCCCTGGCCAAGGCTGGTCGCGAGATGATGAAAGGCCGTAACGGCAGCCTGCTCACCCTCACCTACCTGGGCGCCGAGCGCACCATGCCCAACTACAACGTCATGGGCATGGCCAAGGCCAGCCTGGAAGCCGGTGTGCGCTACCTGGCCGGCAGCCTCGGCCCGGAAGGCACCCGCGTCAACGCCATTTCCGCCGGCCCGATCCGCACCCTGGCCGCCAGCGGCATCGCCAGCTTCCGCAAGATGCTGGCCGCCAACGAGAAGCAGACCCCGCTGCGCCGCAACGTCACCATCGAGGAAGTCGGCAACGCCGGCGCCTTCCTCTGCTCCGACCTGGCGTCGGGCATCAGCGGTGAAATCATGTACGTCGACGGCGGTTTCAACACCACCGCCATGGGCGCCATGGAAGAGTGACAGTTGCGCCCGGCACTGCGCCGGGCACAACTCGATGCCGCTGGCGGCATCGACTCAAGGCAATAAAAAACTCGCAGGTTTGCCAAGCCGTTCGCTTAAGGTGTTGAAAAATCCTGGCCATCAGTGCCGGGATTTTTCTTTATATTTTCTTTTAAAATCAGTGGCTTAGTAGTTTTTCGTCTCTTTTGAAGTAGGTGATGTCTTCGAAAGAAACGGTTCCTTTTGCCAAACCAAGCCGCATCGCGGGCGATTTCTTGTCCTTTGACTGCGGGGAGCGCGGACGGAAATGGCCCTGGCGGTCAACGCCTACAACCTGAAA
>ERZ1029870.62-NODE-62-length-14789-cov-5.131329_pt1 | contig 14789 bp, 12 predicted proteins | sample MGYA00519236_ERZ1029870 | MGnify/ENA primary metagenome ERZ1029870 (study PRJEB33666, sample SAMEA4610924) | skin metagenome | biome: Human-associated habitat; feature: Malodor aspect; material: skin | place: Philippines | collected 2015-08 ... | reverse complement strand
AAACCCATTCATCACCCCAAGCAACAAGCAACAAGCAACAAGCAACAAGCAACAAGCATGTAGATCCCCTAAGAAAACCATCGAAATTAATCGTAAAAATCTTGAAGCACAAGACACCCCCCATGAGCAACTCTAAAACAAACACAAATCCAAGAGAGACGAAATCAGAGAGCAGATCCCTATTTAGCCGCGTCCGAATCAATATTATAAGCTATGGATATGCACAAGTAGTCACACTTCTAGCACAACTGGTTCTAGTCCCTTTTTTTCTTAAATACTGGGGAGCCGAATTATACGCTGACTGGCTGGTACTGACCGGAATTCCCTCTATGCTGGTATTGCTTGACTTAGGTGTATCTCAAGCCTCTGCCAACCGCGCCACCATGTTAGCTGGCGCGCAAAATCCACACGGCGTCTGCTGTAGCCTTCAAACTGCACTAGCATTTACATTACTACTAATCGCATCAGTATTATTAGCAGCACTAATAGTCAACCAAGAAATAAGCTGGGTAAACATACTTAGACTTTCCAAGCTTGAACAGCACCAAGCATCCACAATCATGCTAATAATGTCAGCATATTTGTGTGTCACCCTTCTAGGAGGGCCACTTGATGGATGGTTCAAAGCTATAGATCAGACGGCTACAGGCGCATTTCTGCTTGCCAATCGTCGGATGGCAGATATCATAGTATCGATTTTTGTTCTAGTAATGGGCGGAGACTCTATAGATCTCGCGACTGCGATGCTAGCTTGTCAACTTACAATACTTATCATCCTAGTAGTCATTGCTCGCGCGCTATCACCTTGGCCAGTACTTGGACTTTCCCACGCATCATGGAATGAATTCAGGCGAATTTGGAAACCAGCTACAGCCTATGCTGGATTCCCTTTAGCACAGGTGATCACCTTACAGGGGGGAGTGCAGATACTCAACCAAGTATCGACCCCCACCATAGTGGTTGGCTTTACAATGGCACGCACAATGATGCGCCTAATAATTCAACTAGGCGTTATATTAAATAACGCATTAAAGCCTGAAATATCACGCCTAGCTGGGCGCGGCGAAATAGATAAAGCAAAAAAAATCACCCTACGCGCCTCAGTTGGCACCTTATTACTGAGCAGCATCATATATATTTCAGCAATCATAGCTGGACCACAGATAATCGACTGGTGGGGGCATGGGAAAATCCAGACAGACAGCACAACACTTTCCCTTGTTGGACTCCACACATTGCTAAACATTGCATGGTTCATTCCAGCAGCACTGCTAATCGCAACCAACAAACACATATCAACAGCAGGCATTTATGGAGCAAGTAGTTTCCTAGCATTTTTACTTTGGGCAAACTTTGCCAAATCTATACCTCCGATAATAGGGGCGAGCTTTTTACTTGCTGCTCCAGAATTGGCGGTGCTGGTTTTTTTACTATTTAAATTTTACACCCGCTCTCCCAAAATCCTCTCAAACTTCTGAAACTCACAGAAAAAACTCCGAATCAAACCATTACAACCCCAAACATCCAGGACTCAAATCTACAGACCTATGAAAAGACCATAACATGAACCTCTATATACCTGGAAAGAAAAAAAGGCCGTCCCCCTGCCCTCCAACCTTCGTAAAAAAAATTGACGCAGCAGCGACGCGCAAGAGCCTTATACTAATATGGGTCATTTCTATATTAATTCAATGCGCAATATGGCCATCTAGCGAGGGGCTGTTCGCGGCATTACTCGTTCTTACGGGAGGTATACTAGGCATCAACATCTGCCTGAGGAGAAAAATATTTTTAAACAACCCAATTTCCTCATTAACACTAACCGGATACCTTTTCTACTACTTCATATTCCCACCAATAGTTACACTCTTAGAAGGAAAACCCCTAACAAACAACCTAGACAACCCAAATTTAGTTTTCACGCACGCAACAGTTTGCCTTATCGCCATACTACTCGCGCACTACATATACAGACACTCGAAGTTACTTGCAGCTCAAAAGTTATTTTTTCAGCGAAAAATATACAATCCTCTTGGATTTTATACCCCTCCTAGCAATTTACAACTTATGCTTATAGGCCTGATTGGCCTATCCGCAATGACCATCCAAACCTTCATTTCAGGCGCTGCTCAAGGCATAGCAACTGGCGCTGGCGACAGATTACTTCAGGGATTCTATGGATTAAGCTATGTACCATACTGCATTTTAGTAAGACCATTAATAGGAGGCGACCAAAAAATACAAAAACACTGGCCAGTTATATTGATGGCTTACACAGCATTACTACTCATAGTAGCCATGGGCTCAAACAGCCGATCACATATTTTTATTGGGATAATGTCCGCATTACTCGCGTATTCCTATGGCATATTTTCAGGATTAATCTCCAAAAACACAATAAATACCAAAAAACTTATCTCTGCCGGCATAGCCCTTTTAATTCTTTCTGGCCCGGCAACCGATCTCGCCACAAGCATGGTTATAGTCCGTGATAAACGAACCGATATTTCCGCCCTCGATCTTGCCGCGGAGACATTTCGGACATTCCAAGACAAAGAAAGCATTCGTATTGCCACACTACTATACTCCGAAAAAAAATCAGACTGGGACGAGCGCTATGTTGACAACTTATTTTTTTCACGACTATCCAATCTAAAATTCACTGACAATTCCGTTACACTAGCGGAGAACTTGACCCCAGGACAAGCCGAATATTTACGCTCAATCGAATGGCAACGCGTGATTAGCGTTCTTCCATCGCCGGTTATTTCAGCACTTGGGCTCAGCACAAATAAAGAATTCGTCACAAGCGGCTCTGGCGGAGACTTTCTTTACGCAATCTCAACAGGAAATGGATTAGCTATCGGTGGCTTTCGAACCGGATCAATATTCGGAAGCGGTTATGCAATGTTCAACTGGTTTTACCCTATTATCCTTTTTCTCATCTGCCTCTTAACCTTTCCACTAGCTGATTCTCTCGTAAAGGTCACTAGGAATCACACCACAAAAATATTGACATTTAATTGCCTTACAATCGCAACACTATTCAGTTGGTTTTTCTATTTCACAAGTGCAGCCAATGGAATTGAGTCCATGAGCGAACTCTCAAACTATTTAATTCGCGGCTGGATACAAACACTAATAATCTATTCATTCGCCTACTGGATAACTCGCGCACTACTAACCAAACCATTCAAGCACAAGCACCTTAACTAGGGACTTTATCAGTGAAAATTCTATATATAGGTGCCTCTAACAAAAGCTCAACCAGCAGACATCGTGCCGATGCGCTTACCCGCCTAGGACATGATGTTAAAATTGCGGACCCATACTTACACTTTAAAAAGCACCTAACAAGCAAAATATTGAGCAGGGTACACTATAACACAGGCTATCGCCTATTAAATAACAAAATCAAGCGATGGACTAACAATCTAATAGAGCCTAAAGAAACCATTGATATAGTTTGGGTCGATAGCGGGGAACTATTAGGACCAAGCAGTGTACAGTTACTCGCCCAAAACGGGCGAAAAGTAATTCTATATAACCATGACGATCCAACCGGAAGGCGCGACGGTAGAAGATTCGACTCACTAATCAACTCAATACCATTCTACGATCTATGCGTAGTAGTCAGACACCAAAACATTGCAGAATTCTATGAAAAAGGGGCGTCGAAAGTTATTAAAGTTTGGCGGAGCTATGATGAAATAGCACACGCCCCATTTAAAGACAAAAGCGGTATAGATCCAAACTTCTTTTCAGACATCGCTTTCATAGGCACATGGATGCGCCATGAGTCACGTGACAAATTCATATTACAGCTAATTAACTCAGGTCTTAATGTTAAAATATGGGGAAGTCGATGGAACAAGTCCCCGCACTGGCATCAACTTAAAAACCATATTGCCGGCGGCCCTCTAAGCGGACGCGACTACGTTTCGGCTATACAAGGCTCAAAAGTGTGCTTAGGTATGCTTTCAAAAGGAAACAGAGACTTGCACACAACTCGCACAATGGAGATTCCTTATGCAGGGGGGGTTTTATGTGCAGAGCGCACATCAGAGCATGAAGAGCTTTTTGAAGATGGGCTCGAAGCCGTCTTCTGGGAAAACGTCGACGAATGCATTGAGAAGTGCAAAGACTTACTTAAGAATGACACTTGGCGAGAGTCCATAAGAACATCAGGGATGAAAAAAATAAGAGCGCTCAAACTTGGCCACGAAGATATTTGTCAGTCTATAATTCAAGAAATACATACACTTCAATAAGGCCACCATTCAAATCCCCCCTCGCCATGCACATCATCCAATTTACGCACCCTGATTTCATCAACTCGCAAAGCATGCCACGTTTCGCCAGAATGATATCTGACGCAATGATTGAGCGAGGCTACGCCATTGAGTGTTGGTCTGCCAAACCAATCACATACTTACTCCCTGTCCCTGCCGCTCTCAAAAAATGGCTAGGCTACATTGATCAATTTATTATTTTCCCTTTACAAGTTCGTCTGCGCCTACGGAATACACCAAAAAACACGTTGTTTGTTTTCTCCGACCAAGCGCTAGGTCCTTGGGTCCCATTAGTATCAGAACGCCCCCATGTCATTCATGTCCATGACTTCTTGGCACTACGTTCTGCACTCGGAGAGTATCCACAAAACCCAACTAGTAGGACAGGTAGAGCCTATCAGTGGTTGATACGACGTGGCTTTAGTAAGGGCAAAAACTTCATCTCGGTATCGCAGCAGACTCGCGAGGACCTTCACAGATTCCTCCCTGCCCCCCCAGAAGTATCGGAGGTTGTCTATAACGGATTGAACTATCCCTATCATCCGATGACAACTATTGACTGTGCACGTGTGTTCGATGGCTGCGATAGTAGCCTGCCACTAGGGGAATTCCTCCTGCATATAGGTGGCAACCAATGGTACAAAAATCGTATGGGCGTGTTGGAAATCTACGCTGCCTACGCCAATGCGTGCCCTAATCCCGTTCCACTTCTGATGATCGGTCCACCTCCAACTCAGGCTATGCAGGAAATTACCGTCAAACTGCCGGCGACAGCCCAAGTAAGATTCATAAGCGGCCTAAGCAATGAGCAGGTATGCGCTGCCTATTCGTCGGCTAGACTCTTGTTATTCCCTAGCATTGCTGAAGGCTTCGGCTGGCCGATTGCCGAAGCTATGGCCTGTGGTTGCCCTGTACTGACTACCGGCCGGCCGCCAATGAATGAGGTCGGCGGTGATGCTGCTTTTTATATCCCTGAAAAACCGCAGAAAGTTGGGGAAATCCATGCTTGGGCAGAGAACGCCGCCCACCAAATCATTGCAATCCTTGGCCAGTCGCCAGATTCCAGAAACAGCGTACGTGAAAGTTGCTTACGCAATGCTGCCAGATTTGATACAGATAAAACGATCGCCTCTTACGAGAACATCTATCTCAAAGCTCTTACCGCCCGAGTAACCCCATGAAGATATTGCGTGTGATTTCCTCAACGAACCCTGAGAAGGGTGGCCCCATTGAGGGAATAAAACAGAGCCAAAGTATCCTTGGCGACATGGGGGTTAAAACTGAAATTGCCTGCTGCGATGCTCCTGACGCTCCCTGGCTAAAGGATACGCGCCTTCCGCTAGTGCATGCACTGGGCCCAGCGGCAGGCAACTATGGATACACTGGAAAACTAACCAACTGGTTGCGTGAGAACCATAGTAATTTTGACGCAGTAATCATACATGGCCTTTGGCAGTTCCATGGCCTTGCCGTACACCGAGCTCTAGCCGGCACTAAAACTCCCTATTTCGTTTTTCCCCATGGCATGCTCGATCCTTGGTTCAAGAGAACCTATCCTCTAAAACACTTGAAGAAGTGGCTCTACTGGCCATGGGCCGAGTATCGTGTCTTACGTGACGCACAGGCTGTAATTTTCACCTGCGAGGATGAACGACTTCTCGCCCGGGACTCCTTCTGGCTCTACAAGGCCAATGAGATGGTCACTGCCTACGGCACCTCGTTACCCTCACTGGATGGGGAGCAGCTTCGCCAAGGCTTCGTTAACAAGTACCCTGCATTGCGTGACAAGCGGCTGGTGCTGTTCCTCAGCCGCATCCATGAGAAGAAAGGCTGTGATCTACTAATTGCTGCCTTTGCGCAGGTTGCAGGTCAGGATGAGCGTCTGCACTTGGTTATGGCCGGTCCGGACCAGACTGGCTGGAAGACGACACTGCAGACACATGCCGAACGCTTGGGAGTTGCAGAGCGCATCACTTGGCCGGGCATGCTGCAAGGCGCGGACAAATGGGCGGCCTATCACTCAGCCGAAGTATTTTGCTTACCATCACATCAAGAAAATTTCGGTATTGTGGTGGCTGAGGCTCTGGCCTGTGGCAAACCAGTACTTATCAGCAACAAGGTAAATATTTGGCGTGAAATTAAAGCAAAGAATGCGGGCTTTGTTGCGGATGACACCATTGAGGGGACAGTTGACAACTTAAAGAACTGGCTGTCGCTTTCCTCTGATGAACAGACAACCATGCAAAACCAAGCAATAAAATGCTTTGAAGAGCATTTTCATATCCGACGCGCCGCTGAGCGCCTGATTGAAATAATCACGACAAGCAAAAAATGATAATCCAGGGAAATAATCCTCGCACCGAAGCATCTTTCCCACTACTTCACCGTATCAAGCGGCAATTATGGGGAATAGTCTGGCTCCTCCTGTTTCGTCCAAGCCCTCGCCCACTGCATCGTTGGCGGGCTTATCTTCTGAAATTGTTCGGCGCCAGACTAGGCAAGGGTGTGCATGTCTATCCAGGCGTCAGGATATGGGCTCCCTGGAACCTTGAGCTGGGTGACTATGTGGGCATTGGTGACGGTGCCACGCTGTATTGTATGGACCGGATAGTGGTAGGCGAGTGTGCCGTAATTTCTCAAGGGGCTCATCTCTGTGGTGGTTCCCATGACTACAACAGCCCGAACTTCCAGCTGTATGCAAAGCCGATCGTGATCGGCGCACATGCATGGATCTGTGCGGAAGCATTTATCGCATTAGGTGTAGAGGTAGCTGAAGGTGTGGTTATCGGTGCCCGCTCAGTAGTGACTAGAAGTATTTCCGAGCCATGGACTGTGCATGCCGGCCATCCAAGCCGCAAGATTAACGAAAGGATCAGGAATACCGCATGAGCAGCATATCGGTCATCATCCTGACTTATAACGAGGCCATGCATCTGGAAAGGGCCATTAACTCCGTGAAGCCCTTCGCCTCGCAAATCATTGTGGTCGACTCGTTCTCGAAGGATGAAACAGTCGCAATTGCCGAACGCTGCGGCGCTATTGTTCTGCAGAACCGATTCGTGAACCAATCCGTGCAGTTCAACTGGGCGCTGGATAGCGCACCCATTACTGGTGATTGGATTCTACGTCTCGATGCGGATGAAATTATAGAGCCTGATTTAGCTGACGCTTTCCGCACCCAGTTGCCGATACTGCCAGCTGATGTGGTGGGCGTTAATCTCAAGCGCAAACATATTTTCATGGATCACTGGGTTCGGCATGGTGGGCGCTATCCACTACTGATGCTGCGCCTGTGGCGACGCGGGCATGGCCGGGTAGAAGACCGTTGGATGGACGAGCATGTGGTAGTAACTGGCGGCCGTACTGTTACCTTCAATGGCGGTTTTGCTGATCACAACCTGAACGATCTCACCTACTTTACGGATAAGCACAATAAATACGCCACCCGTGAAGCCATCGAAGTGCTGAACCAGCGCTATGGCCTGTTCACCAGAGATGAAGGTCTCACCGCTACCAATGCGTCTGGTCAGGCGGCGCTCAAACGCTTAATCAAGGAAAAGATCTACAACCGCATTCCGTTGACATTGAGCGCACTGCTGTATTTTCTCTGGCGCTACATCTTCCAGCTCGGTTTTCTCGATGGCCGCTCCGGCTTCGTTTACCACTTCCTGCAAGGCTACTGGTATCGCTTTCTGGTCGGCGCCAAGGTAATGGAGTTTGAACGTGCCTTGGCTGTTACTAGTTCCAATGCAGAACGTATTGAACTTCTGGAGCGGATTTCCGGGTTACGTCTAGTGAGTCCAAAGGATTGAGCCGTTTCAAGCTAATTGACCAAGTAAATAAAGCTTTCTGCAAGATTTGGCCAGACTTTCAAATCAAGGAATCAAGCAATGAAAAAACGCGCCCTTATCACCGGCATCACCGGCCAGGACGGCTCCTACCTCGCAGAATTCCTGCTGGAAAAGGGCTATGAAGTGCACGGCATCAAGCGCCGCGCCTCTTCCTTCAATACCCAGCGCGTGGACCATATCTATCAGGACCCGCATGTCGACAATCAGAACTTCGTCCTGCATTACGGCGACCTGACCGACTCTTCCAACCTCACTCGCATCCTCCAGCAGGTGCAGCCGGATGAGGTGTACAACCTCGGCGCCCAGTCGCACGTTGCGGTGAGCTTTGAGTCGCCGGAATACACCGCCGACGTCGATGCCATGGGCACCCTGCGCCTTTTGGAGGCCATTCGCTTCCTGGGGCTGGAGAAGAAGACCCGTTTCTATCAGGCTTCCACCTCCGAGCTGTACGGCTTGGTGCAGGAGATCCCGCAGAAGGAAACCACGCCGTTCTACCCGCGTTCGCCCTATGCCGTGGCCAAGCTTTATGCCTACTGGATTACCGTGAACTACCGCGAGGCGTACGGCATGTATGCCTGCAATGGCATCCTGTTCAACCACGAGTCGCCGCGTCGTGGTGAAACCTTCGTGACCCGCAAGATCACCCGTGGTCTGGCCAACATTGCCCAGGGCCTGGAGCCTTGCCTGTACATGGGCAACATGGATGCGCTGCGTGACTGGGGCCATGCCAAGGACTATGTGCGCATGCAGTGGATGATGCTGCAACAGGAGCAGCCGGAAGACTTCGTGATTGCCACCGGTGTGCAGTACTCGGTGCGTGAGTTCATCGCCTGGTCGGCTGCTGAGCTGGGCGTCAGCCTGCGCTTCGAAGGCCAGGGCGTTGCGGAAGTCGCCATTGTTGACGCGATTGAGGGCGACAAGGCTCCGGCACTCAAGGTGGGTGATGTGATTGTGCGCGTTGACCCGCGTTACTTCCGCCCGGCAGAAGTGGAAACCTTGCTGGGTGACCCGGCCAAAGCCAAGCAACGCCTGGGTTGGGTGCCGGAAATCACCGTGCAGGAAATGTGCGCCGAGATGGTTCGTGAAGACCTCAAGGTGGCGCAGCGCCACGCCCTGCTCAAGGAGCATGGCCACGACGTGCCTGTCTCTGTGGAGAATTAACAGTGCGGAGTTTAATGGCGTTGGTGTGCGCTTGCGCTGTCACACTCGCTCTCATTGCGGAACTGAGTGTTCGATGGTTTGGATTGACAGACTTTCCAGTGTATGAAGCTAATAATCGTATTGGCTATATACCGGCTGCCAATCAGCAGGGAAGTTTCTTGGGTAAGAACGACTGGCAGTTTAATTCATTGCATATGGGGGCTGGTGAGTTTTTACCAACAGCAGAAAAGAAAGACATTCTTCTAATCGGCGATAGTATTGTGCTGGGTGGCAACCCTGTGAAAAACCAGGATAAGCTTGGCCCTCAGTACGAGAGAGAGCTGAATTCTTCTGGGGTGGAATCTAAGGTCTGGCCAATATCTGCTGGTAGTTGGGCTTTATTGAATGAATTGGCGTGGGTTAGGGAAAATCCGCGCGTTATGGAGTCTGTGGATGAGGTTGTTTTCGTCTTGAATTCAGCTGATTTCGATTTGGCATCTTCTTGGGCTTGTGAGTTTACTCATCCTAGAAGGCGGCCTGATGTCGCTCTATGGTATCTGTTCAATAAGTATGTTTATGCTTTTGAAAAGTGCGGCCCTCCCCCAGGAGATCTTTTAGTACCACATAGGGATCTTGAAAAGGATGTTCGTGAGTATATGGATGCTTACTCAGCGAAAACTCGGTTTGTACTATACCCTGATTTTTCAGAGGCTGAGTCCGAGGCGCAGCGCACGGTTAAATTTGAACGCGCTCATAAGTTGCTCCAAGGTGTAAGTGCGGATGTACAAGATTTTCGTGTAAGTGAATGGCGTGCAGATGCATCTATTTATCGCGATGGAATCCATCCAACAGTTTATGGTTCAGAACTCCTGGCAAGATTCTTAGCTGATCACTCACTAAGCTCAGGCGTTCATAGCCAGCCATAACTAAAAAACGCCGAATTTGACCTATAGCGTAATTTTATTTTTAGCTGCGAGCTTTCATGATGAAAGAGTCAAAGAGTAAAAATGTTTTCGTCGCAGGCCATCGTGGCATGGTCGGCTCGGCCATCGTCCGTCGCCTGCAGGCCCTCGGTTACAGCAATATCCTCACCGCCGGGCGTGACGAGCTGAATCTGCTCGATCAAGCCGCGGTGCTGGGCTATTTCCAGGCCAACAAGGTCGACCAGGTGTATCTGGCGGCGGCCAAGGTGGGTGGCATTCATGCCAATAACACCTATCCGGCCGACTTCATCTACGAAAACCTGATGATCGAGGCCAACATCGTTCATGCGGCCCATAGCCAGGGTGTGCAGAAGCTGCTGTTCCTCGGCTCTTCGTGCATCTATCCCAAGCATGCCGAGCAGCCGATGCAGGAAGCCGCTTTGCTGACTGGCATCCTGGAGCCCACCAACGAGCCGTATGCGATTGCCAAGATTGCCGGGATCAAACTGTGCGAGAGCTATAACCGCCAGTTCGGCCGGGATTACCGCAGCGTGATGCCGACCAATCTCTATGGTCCGCACGACAACTTCCACCCAGAGAACAGCCATGTGATTCCGGCACTGTTGCGCCGCTTCCATGAAGCAACTCAGCGCGGTGATGAAGAAGTGGTGATCTGGGGCAGCGGCAAGCCGATGCGTGAGTTCCTCCATGTGGACGACATGGCAGCGGCCAGCGTGCATGTGATGGAGCTGGATGGCGCGCTGTATCGCGACAATACCCAGCCGATGCTCTCGCACATCAACGTCGGTACGGGTGTGGATTGCACCATTCGCGAACTGGCCGAGACGGTTGCCAAGGTCACCGGCTTTGCCGGGCGTCTGAGTTTCGATGCGACCAAGCCAGATGGCACGCCGCGCAAGCTGATGGATGTGTCGCGCCTCAAGGCGCTGGGCTGGCAGGCGACTATCGGTCTGGAAGATGGCCTGCGTGATGCATACACCTGGTACGTCGAGAACGTTGAACAGGCCCGCGCCTGATCGCTCAATCGGCATTGCTATAGGCCCAGCTTCTGCAGCAATGCCCGAGGGGTTGTATCGCAACCTTTACCAAGGACAGGCATGAAGGCCGGCTCTTATGAAAATTCTTCTTTATGGAATCAACTACAGCCCTGAGCTGACGGGTATCGGAAAGTACAGCGGTGAAATGGCGCGCTGGCTTGCGGCTCAGGGGCATGAGGTGCGCGTTGTGACTGCGCCGCCTTACTACCCGGACTGGAAGGTCAAGGATGGCTATTCCTCATACCGCTATGACCGTCGGGTCGAAGAGGGTGTGAGTGTTACGCGCTGCCCGCTCTATGTTCCTGCCAGGCCGTCTGCGCTTAAACGTATTGTGCACCTTGCCAGCTTCTCGCTGAGTTCTGCGTTTGCGCTTATGGCGCAACTGCGATGGAAGCCTGATGTGGTTATGCTCGTGGTGCCGACACTGTTTTGCAGCCCTCAGGCACTGTTGCTGGCCAAACTCAGTGGCGCTCATTCGGTGCTGCATATTCAGGACTACGAAGTGGATGCCCTGTTTGGACTGGGGCTCGCACGGGGTGGTCTTCTGAAGCGTCTGGCTTACACGGCTGAGCGTACGATTCTGCGCGCCTTTGACCGCGTCTCGACGATCTCCAGCGGTATGCTGCAGCGGGCCAAGGAAAAAGGTGTGGCAGCCGAGCAGTTGTGCTTCTTCCCGAACTGGTCGGAAACCGCACGCTTTCGTTACGTGCCGCGTTCGCAGGCTTTGCTGAGCCGGCTTGGCGTTCCTGACGGTAAACGTGTACTGCTTTACTCCGGCAACATTGGTGACAAGCAGGGGCTGGAGTCCGTGATCGAGGCGGCCGACTGCCTGCGTGAGCGCAGCGACTTGTTGTTCCTCATCGTTGGTGAGGGTGCCGGTAAAGAGCGGCTGCTGGAAATGGTCGCAAGCAAAGGCCTGAGCAATGTGCAATTTGCCCCTCTGCAGCCTTATGAAGATCTACCGGCCCTCTTGGCTTCGGCGGATTGTCACTTGGTGATTCAGAAACGTGGTGCTGCGGATGCCGTGTTGCCTTCCAAGTTGACCAATATCCTGGCCGTTGGCGGAAATGCGCTGATTACTGCCGACCCTGATACCAGTCTGGGCCTGCTGTGTGGGGAATATCCCGGTATTGCAACGCTGGTCGAGCCCGAGTCTGTCGAGGCCTTGATTGTGGGCATTGAGCGCACACTGGCAATGCCTTTGCCCAATGACGTTGCAACGCGCTATGCCGAAGAGTTTCTCGACAAGGATCGCATCTTGTCGCGTTTCGTGGATGAGATTAATGACCGCGTGTCCAGTGGCGCGGCGCTTCGTCCTCTGGTCGGGGCCAAGCAACCTGGTAAGGAAGCCGTCTGATTTATGTGGCTCAGTGATGACCTTTTCCGCTCAGTAATTGCAGCGACTCCCTTGGTGTCCATTGATTTGGTTGTGGAGAATGCTGCCGGGGAGATTTTGCTGGGACAGCGGCTGAATCGTCCGGCTCAAGGCTATTGGTTCGTGCCGGGTGGGCGTATCCAGAAAAACGAAACACTGGATGCTGCCTTTCTGCGTCTCACCGAGTGCGAGCTAGGGCTGGCCTTGCCCCGAGCGATGGGGCGTTTGCTTGATGTCTACGAGCATTTTTATAACGACAGTGTTTTCGCTGGCGAAGGCCAGGGGCCTGATACCCACTACGTGGTGTTGGGCTATCACCTGCGCTTACCCGCCGACTCCACACTGATGCCGCCGCTAGAGCAGCATGATCACTATCGGTGGTGGAGCAAGGCTGATATGCAAAGCAGCCAGGATGTACACATCAACTCGCGGGCCTATCTAGCTGCCATGCGCTGATATTTCAGGGAATCCCAGACATGCTTTTTCCAGTAATCATGGCCGGTGGCACTGGCTCGCGTCTTTGGCCGCTGTCCCGTCAGCTGAACCCCAAACAGTTTCTGCCGCTGGCTGATGATCAGCTGTCCATGCTGCAGGCCACTATTCAGCGTTTGCAGGGTTTGGACGTTGGTTTGCCACGGCTGATCTGCAATGAGCAGCATCGCTTCCTGGCTGCTGAGCAGTTGCGCCAGCTGGGTATGGATGGCGCCAACATCCTGCTGGAGCCGGTTGGTCGTAACACCGCGCCGGCCATTGCCTTGGCGGCGTTGCAGGCAGTTGCCGAGGCTGGCGATGCGACGCTGCTGGTGCTTGCGGCTGACCACCTGATTCAGGATGTAGCGGCCTTCCACGCCAGCATTCTGACTGCGCTGCCGCTCGCCGAGGCCGGCAAGCTGGTGACCTTCGGTATTGTGCCGACCCATCCTGAAACCGGTTACGGCTATATCGAGAAAGGCGTGCCCGTGGGCAGCGGTGGCTTCGTGGTTAGCCAGTTTGTGGAGAAGCCCAACCTTGCCACCGCTCAGGATTATTTGAGTGGAGGCAAGCATCTTTGGAACAGCGGCATGTTCATGTTCAGGGCCAGTCGTTACCTGGAAGAACTCGAACGATTCCGGCCGGATATTCTGTCTGCCTGCCGTACAGCTTTGGCCGGCGGTACAAAGGACATGCATTTTACTCGCGTCGATGAAGCGGCCTTTGCTGCGTGCCCAGAGGAGTCCATCGACTACGCAGTGATGGAAAATACCGCAGATGCGGTGGTTGTCCCGCTGGATGCCGGCTGGAGCGATATCGGCTCTTGGTCTGCGCTTTGGGACGTAAGCGAAAAGGATCACGCAGGTAACGTCTTCAAAGGCGATGTGCTCGGCGAAAGCGCGCGCAACACCTATATCCACGCCGACAGTCGTCTGGTGGCAGCAGTCGGGGTTGAGAACCTGGTGATCGTGGAGACCAAGGATGCCGTGCTGGTTGCCCACCGGGAGAGCGTCCAGGACGTCAAGAAGATCGTCGAGCAGATCAAACAAAATAGTCGCCAGGAACACGTCAGCCACCGCGAGGTATACCGGCCTTGGGGGGTATACGACTCGATCGACACTGGCCATCGTTACCAGGTCAAGCGCATCACGGTTAAACCGGGCGCGAAGCTATCGGTGCAGATGCATCACCATCGTGCCGAGCACTGGATAGTGGTCAGCGGCACGGCCAAGGTTACCAACGGGGACAAAACCTATTTGGTCACAGAGAACCAGTCAACCTACATCCCCATCGGCCAGATCCACTCGCTGGAGAACCCTGGCGTAGTCCCGTTGGAGCTGATCGAGGTCCAGTCGGGATCGTATCTGGGCGAAGACGATATCGTGCGATTTGAAGACAGGTATGGCAGAGCCTGAGTTAGCCGCGTTTGAGGTTCGGGTGTTGTGGTTTGCGGTAGGGGCAACCCGATGTAATTGTTTTTCAGGCTCCGGGCAGGCTGTGCCTGCCTTGTCGCGGCGGGGTCGCCATTCCCACGCAGGCATTCCTCCCACACCGGGATGTGTTTTCTACGAGCCTTGTGCCCTCCCACACAGGTTTCCTTCCAAGCGGGGATTGCTTCCACAGGGGTTCCTGTTTTCCGGTCACTTTTCTTTTAATTTGGGCGTTTCGTGATTTTAAGT
>ERZ1029870.61-NODE-61-length-14954-cov-7.811665_pt1 | contig 14954 bp, 26 predicted proteins | sample MGYA00519236_ERZ1029870 | MGnify/ENA primary metagenome ERZ1029870 (study PRJEB33666, sample SAMEA4610924) | skin metagenome | biome: Human-associated habitat; feature: Malodor aspect; material: skin | place: Philippines | collected 2015-08 ... | reverse complement strand
ATAAATTGAATATAGAAATAGAAGATAATGAATTAAAAATCAGAAATGCTGTTAGCAATCTAAATTTATATTTAAATTATTTTCCAAGTGTAAAGAAGAAAACACAGAAAATTTGTTTTTATGGAACTATAGATGAATTTCTAGCAGCATTTGAAAAAGTCACTAATAACGCAATTACTTATCATAATATAGCTGATAGTCTTATAAAATTAGCGGAACCTAAAATTTATGCAAGTATACTGATTGAAATAGAAAATAAGTTCAGAGAATTTAATTCTGCATATAACATAGTGTCAAAAGAATTACATAAAGAAGGGGAAAAAATCTATAATTGTTTAAATAATAGTTAAAAAACTTTATAATTCCATTAATTTATTCATTGATGGGAGGATAATGTTATAAAAAATTATTAAATGATCGTTATAGGTAAACCTTAGAACAGCAAAGTATACAGAGAAAAAGTCGACCACGTTGTCGGCTTGATATGAAAACTATTTAAAAGTATAAAAATAAAACCCCGTAATAACGGGGTTTTTAAAGGTATTATAACCTATTTAAGTATAACAGACGGAAACGGAGGGAATGTTAAATTGCTTTAGTCATAGGCTTTAACGAAAAATATTGTCCGTTCATTGACTGTTTTTTAGAAATCAATAACTTTATTTAGCTTTTCATCTTCTTCAGTTTTTAATTCTTCTAATAAGTGACTGTACACACGCCAAGTTATTTCAATATTAGCATGGCCAAGTCGCTTACTTACATATTGTATTGATAAACCTTTGGCCAACAACATAGATGCATGTGTATGCCTTAATGAATGTAACGTATAGTTACCTTTACGATTTTCTATTAAGAATTTGCGTAATGTATCAGTGACTGCTTTGTTACTAATTAAATTGGCACCAGTATTAAAGATATGATCATGATGTTTTGGACGACTTTCTAAAAAGTTTTGAATGTAGTCCATATCTCTATCAGAAATAGTAACTATTCTATCAGCAGATGCAGTTTTAGTGCCACGTAGATGAATTGTTTTATTCTTATAATCAATATTATCATACATTAACTTTTGAATTTCTCCAAATCTAGCACCTGTAGAGATAAGCATAAAGATAACTAGGTAAGATAAGTTATCGTTACTTTTAGCAAACTCTTTAAGCTGCTTATAATCATTAAGTGTCATAAACTTAGCTTCTTCTTTTTTGGCCAACTTCTTTTCATAAATTGGTGCATTCCATGTAGGATCACGTGAGATAATTCCTTCATTCATTGCATCTTTAAAAGCTTGTGAGAAACAATTATTTAATTTCTTCACACTTTCTTTGGTTCGTCCTTCTTTTCGGCCACCAACGAATTTGCCGTCAGCATATTCTTTTAACATTTCTCGATACTTTAATTGAGATACATCTTTAATTGAAATTTGGCCAAACTTTTCATCAAAGATTTTCAAAGCATTGAAATAACGATTTAAAGTAGATTGTGATACTTTATCTTCTTTGTTAACTACTATCCAATTTTTAAAGTATTTGATGAATGGTATATCTGATGAAATTTCATTATTTTTGGACACTTCATTATATCTAATATTCATATTTTCAGTGGCCGATTTCTTTGTCTTAAAACCACGTTTTCTATATCGTTTGTTATTGTATCTAAAGTCATATTCCCATGAATTGCCTACTTTTTTAACATTCAATATGAATTCCTCCTAAAAAAGTCAAAAAAATAATAAGGGTAGGCGGACTACCCTGAAAATATTATTGTTGTACTACAGCTTCTTGTGCTTCTTGTTGTCTTTGCTTCCAACTGTCATATCCTTCGCCTTCGTTCACCCAACCGGGGCCACCAACGTGTGCATTGGGATCGTTTGCTACTTTTTCACTTGCTTCTTTAGCAGCTTCATAATCACCTCGACCATAACCCATTTGAGACTCATCATGAGTTGTAGGTGGTATTTCTTGCGTATTTGAAGTTTGATTATTTACTTCTTGATTATTAGTTTGAGTTGATTGGCCAGTTTGTGAATTGCTACTATCACTAGCTACGTTGTTTTGATTACTATTTGTTGACTGACTATTATTATTTGAATTGCTAGTTGAACTAGAATCATTTGATGTAGAACTTTCTGAAGATTGTTCGTTAGAATCATTTGAATCACTAGTTGTTTTGTCATCTTCTGTTTTATTTTCTTTAGAATTGTTGTCATCTGATTTAGCGTTAGCTACATTTTTTGAATCATTATCTTCTGATGCATCATCTTTTTTACTACTATCTGTTAAATCTTCAGTTACTGAATAATCTTCAGATTTTAAGTCATCTAACTTAATTGTTTTAGTACCTAATTTTTTACCATCAGCACCTTTTGTAGCTTTTAAAACTACATCTTCATCATTTTGTAATTTGTAAGTCATGATACCTTTTGCAGTTTTACCTTTTTTAATAGTATCGTTACTATGTTCGTTCCATTCACCAAGTTTTCCAGTAGTAGGTGTAATTCCGACATCTAATTTATTTACAGTATTATCACTATCTTGAGTTGCTTCAAAACAAGCAATCCATACATTCATTGAAGTTATATCTTCGCTATCTGATTTGTTTTTAACATGATACTTGAAAGCTAATAATTTATCTCCTGAATCTTTGTCATTAAGAATAAAAGTATCATCAATTTTTAATACTGCTTGGTCAATAACTAGAGTGTCATTTGCGAATTGCGGTTTATTTTCATTTACTGATTTTGTTTCAGTATTATTAGATTTTTTACCATCTGAATTATTATCATCATTACCACATGCACCTAAAACTAATGTACTAGCTAACAATACACCAAAAACTTTTTTCATTTTTCAAAAAATTCCCTTCGTATTAATTTTTGCGTTCAAACACACGCAATGGTTCAAATTGAATGATATAACCATCGCAACATACAGAATATCCATGTTTTTGCTTATAATGCTCAAGGGTTTCTAAAATAAATTGTTCTGTTACTTCAAAAAAATTAGCAAGCTCATACAAATTTTGAACGCCATGTTTAAAGGCATCAATTATTCCCTTTAAAGTTATGATTCGCTCACTTGATAATCTTCGCGCTTTTAATTCATATTTTTTATTTTGTATATCATTCACATTAAGTATATTACCGTAAGTGATTTCATGGTGAGCTAACTCTTCAGATAAGATTTCTAGCTTTTTAGCATTAGATAAGTTTTTATCAATCAATATAACTCCATTATCGTAAAATCCTTTAAACATTCCGGGCAATTCGAATGAGTCGCAAATATGTAAGTGATTATTCTGGATTATTAATTCTTCATATTTCCCCACATAATCAATCCTTTTTACGTGCCTGTCTTACTAATTCAGCAAATTCTCTGATTCTTTTTAATTCTTCTTCTGTAAAATCATCATCCAAATGTGCTGCAATAGTATCTTGTTTAACTTCTTTATTTTGAGATTCAGTAATCCTTGATTTTGGTACGCCAAAATAATCAGCTAGTTGTTGTATTTTTTGAATTCTTGGATATTTATTTTGTTTAATCCAATTTGAAACAGTAGGTTGTGATACGCCTATAGCATCAGCTAATTGTTGTTGATCAATATTTTTCTCTTTCATCAGGCTTTGTATATTTTTTGATAAATTTTTTCTAACGTTATTTTCCATGTTTTTACTCCTTTAATATTACTTAATGTAATATTAAGTTACCATATGTTATATTACTTTACAATACTTTTTATAACTTTTTTGCTTTTTTTATAACTTTATGTGTTGACACATATCAAAAAGTAATATAAAGTTATATTTGCGAAAGCGAGGTGGAAGAAATGCCTGAGCAATTATCAATAAAAACATGGCGTCACGTTTTTGAGATGAATCAACAAGAAGTAGCTGATAAGCTTGGCGTAACAGCTAAAACTGTCGGTCAGTGGGAAAAAGATGGTGCTACTCCAAGTAATGTTGTCATCTATGCTTTAGCTAAGTTATATGAAATTGATATAGACCAGATTAAGGTCTAAAAAATTTTAACTTCATATATAACTTTTTATAACTTTAAGGAGGTCGTAATAATGAATCAATTACAAACATTCAACTTTGAACAATTACCAGTAAGGACATTAGAAATCGATAATGAACCTTACTTTCTTGGTAAAGATGTTGCAGAAATCTTAGGTTACGTAAGAAGCACAAAAGCGGTTCAAGATCATGTTGATAAAGAAGATATTCGTGAAGTCCCAATTCGGGATTCCATCGGTAGAAATCAAAAAGCACCCTTTATCAACGAATCTGGTCTTTACTCAATTGTGATAGATGCAGCAAGACAAAGTAACAATCCAGAAATAAAGGAAAAGGCAAAAGCATTTAAGCGTTGGATAACTAGAGAAGTTTTACCTTCAATACGAAAAACAGGTGGATATCAAACTAAACCATTAACTACTTCAGAGCAGATACAACTGATTGCTCAAGGAAACACAGAACTTGATGAACGTGTTACGGCAATCGAACAAAGTTATCCAATCATGCATGGAGAGGCAAAACATATTCAAAAGTTAGTTGGCCAAAAAGTAGCAGAAGTAGTTAGAAACAAATTCAATGGCTACTACAAGCAAGTTTCTAAAAAATTGTTCTCAGAAATTTATAAAAGCATTAAAAATGTATTTCAAGTCCCAAGTTATACGTGTATTCCAAGAGGTCGTTATCAAGAAGCAGTGAAATTTGTTGAACAATGGCAACCACCATATGACACAGTTTATCAACTAGAACTTGATTTAAAGGAGGGGTAGTATGGTTCAAACAATCAACGTTACAGTACCTATTCCTGAAGACTATGTGATCATCTCAAAAGTTGAGTATCAAGAATTAACTGACAACCAACCAATGAACATGACACTTACAGAAGTAGCACAATATTATAACCAAACTAAAAGTTGGATAGTTAAGAACATTCTTAAAGATGATTACTTCAGAAGAAAAATTAAACCATTTAGTCAACTTGTTGATGAAGATGGAAACGGAAAGTATTTGTTTAATCGCAAGAAAATAAAACAGTTTCTGAACGATTATGACGAAGAAATCAAAGAAAGAACTCAATATAAATGACAAATAAGGAGGTGATGAAATGAACGTAGAAGATAAAAGTATTCTGATCGCTGGAATGATGTTTCTGACATTGTCAGCAGCATTATTCATTACAGGAATGTTCTTCATGAAAGCATTAGGTGTAGGAGTAATTGCAGCAGTAGCGACATATGTGTTCTTCGACACTTGTTACTACGTAAAAAAAGACTGATTGCTACTACCAATAGCAAACAGTCAAAGTGTACACAAAATTATTCGTACTTTAAAAATACAAAATTATTCGGAGGTAGTCAACTATGACTAAAGAAATTAAAGATATGACGCAGGAAGAATTAAAAAAATTATTTGCAGAAAAAAATACTGAATTATTTCAATTAGCTAAAAAGATAGATGAAGAAACTGATTTCGATATTCTAGTGTTTTCATTGATTGGAGTTGCTACAGAAGATGATACATCATCATCTAACGTTATCTACGGTCGTTCTATCGGGCTTGCTAACTTATTAAACCACGAAGAAGAATATCACGAAATCGCTAATATTATTCAAATACACAAGTTAAAAAATATTCTTGGTATTAATGACGAGGAGGAACAAGAATGAATTTAACTATTAACAAACTGACAATCGAAAACTTTGCAGGCTTTAAGAAACAAACTTTTGAATTTAATGGCCAAGATGCAAGAGTGTATGGAGCTAATGGAACAGGCAAGACAACAACTGCTACTGCACTACAATGGCTGTTATTTGATAAAGGTTTAGATGGCTCAACGAAGTCATTTAATCCAGTACCGTTAAAAGAAAATAACGAAGAAAATTATGAACTTATTCCAACAGTTGAAGTTGAATTAAATAAAGATGGTAAAACTTTAAAAATCAGAAAAGAAAGCCATCCAAAATACACTAAAAATCAAAGTAATAATCGCAAAGAATATAGTCGTTCTAGAACAAAGAAACAGTATATCAATGATGAAAGTTTAAAAGTAAAAGACTTTCAAAGTCGTATCGCTGAACTGGTAGATGAAGATGTATTTAAACTCATTACTAATCTTACAGCATTTAATGATTTGAAATGGGAGAAACAACGCGAATTGTTATTTGAAATTGCTGACCAAATTGATGATGAAGATATCATCAAAACGAATAAAGACTTTAAGGAATTAAAAGATATCTTAGGTGATCATGATATCGAAGTGAAAACAAAAATCCTAAACGATAAGATTAAGCAAATTAGAAAAGATATTGAAGATATACCTATCAGAGTTAATCAAACTGAAAGTAATAAGCAAGATGTTCCAGAACATGATGAAGAACGTTACAACTCAGTTAAACAAGAAATAGAACGATTAGGTAATGAGAGAGTAGATATTCAGAATGGTAAAGCAGAGATTGACCTTCGTAATCAACTTGCAGATAAACAAGCCGAACTGAAACGTCTTGAAGATAATCATGATGCTAATAATGAAGGTCGCATTCATGCAGCAACAAATGAACTGAGCGTAGAAAATGGCACAGTGGCCAACTTAGAAACGACAATCAGAAACAACAAACAACAAATCGAATACGAATCAAAACGTCGTCAAGAATTGCTATCTGAGTATCATAACTTCAAAGAAAAAGAAGAAGAAGTTAGAGCGAGACAATTTCAACCTAGTACTGATAATGTTTGCTCTTGTTGTGGCCAAGCATTACCACCTGAACAAGTTGAAGAAGTAAATAAAAAAGCGTTGGCCAAATTTAATAAACAACAGTCTGAAGATTTAGAGAACCTAAAACAAAAGACTGACAAGATACTTTCTGATGGTAAAGAAATCAAGCCACTAATCGAAATGTTAGAGAGTAAAAATAACGACTTACAAATTAAAGTCAATGAAGCTAATGAAAGAGTGCAACGTATTGAAAATCGAATCAATAAATTGAAAGCAGGCAATGTTGATATTACTCAAACAGATGAATACAAAGCAATTCTAAATGACATCAACGACATCAATCAGAAACGTAAAGATATTAAAACTACCACTAGCGATAAAGTCGCTAAGATTGATGAACAAATTAATGAACTTATTCAAGAAAAAGTTGCGTTTGAAAATGCTAAAGCGATTGAAAGTTCAAATGAGCATCTTGATGAAGTCATTAAAGATTTACGCAGCGAAGAAGATCAACTACTTGATAAGAAAGAAGATTATGAACATCAACTTTATATCTTGAAAGAATTTACGACTACCAAAGTCAAAATGCTTACTGAAAACATTAATAAGAAATTCAAAAAGGCTAACTTTAAGCTATTCAATCATCAAGTAAATGGTGAAATCAAAGAGACATGTGTCTGTACAGTTGATGGCGTTGAATACAACGGTGGACTTAACAACGCAGAAAGATTCAATGTTGGTTTAGATATTATCAACACATTATCCACACACTATGGAATCACTGCACCAATATTTATCGATAACGCAGAAAGTGTGACAGATATTATTCCAACAGAAGCACAACAAATTCAATTAGTAGTAAGTGGGCAAGATAAAACATTAAGAATGGAGACGATTTAATATGACAAACGAATTATTAGTAAAAAATAACAAAATGGGCGATAGCGTACTAGCGAGAGTAAAAACATTAGAATCACAAGGTGACTTACAATTTCCCTCAAACTATTCACCGGAAAATGCAATGAAATCGGCAATGTTACAGCTACAAGAGTTAAAAGGCTCTAAAAAAGACGGATATAAACCAGCATTAGAGTTTGCGACGCCTACCAGCGTAGCAAATGCACTTATGGATATGGTAGTTCAAGGCTTAAATCCTGCTAAAAATCAAGGTTACTTCATTATGTATCGTAATAAAGTTCAATTCCAACGTAGTTATCATGGAACAATGGCAGTAACTAAACGTGTGACTGGCGCCAAAGAAATCAATGCAGAAGTAATTTTTGAAGGTGATGACGTTAAGTACACAACTAAAAACGGTAAGATTGTCGACTTAGAACATTCTCAATCATTTGGTAATCGTGATACTAAAAAGATTATTGGAGCATATGCAACGGTTGTATTCGATGATGAAAGCAAAAATTATACAGAAATCATGACTTTTGAAGAAATTGAAGAAGCATGGAAACAATCACAATCTGTTTATAACGGTGAATTTAAAAAAGATGGAACACATAGACGATTCCCACAAGAAATGGCAAAGAAGACAGTGATTAATCGTGCCTGCAAGAAATTACTCAATAGTTCAGATGACGCCAGTCTTTTATCGAATCATATTAGAGAGGAAGAAACTCGTCAACGTAAAGAAGTCCTAGATGCAGAAGTAGAAGAACAAGCAAATCAAGAAGAACTCGACTTTGAACAACCACAACAATATGAAGATGCTCAATTTAAAGAAGTAGAAGAACCTGAACCAGCTGATGTAAGTAACTTTGAAGAAGTATCGCAAGAAGCACCTAAACAAGAAAGTGAGAAAGATCCATTTTAATAGAAACTTTAGCAACAGGATCAAATGGCAACTGCTATCACATTAATGATGGCAGTACCTCACTTCTTATTGAAGCTGGTATCAAATTTGAAAAGGTTCAGAAACACTTCAAAGGTCGAACAAGAAAAATTAAAGGTTGTTTAATCACTCACGAACATGGCGACCACGCTAAGTATATAAAGCAATATGTCAATGAAGGTATTAACTGTCATATGACTGTAGGCACTCAGCAAGCAATTCCAACAGAAAGCCATAGAATATGCACAATCAAAGCAAAACAAGAACTAAGAATCGGTACATGGTCGATACTACCGTTTGATATTGAACATGACGCTAATGAACCAGTTGGCTTTTTACTTAAAAGCGTTCATGGTTACAAAGTTTTGTATATCACAGATACAAAATATCTCAAGTATAAGTTCAAAGGCGTTACACACATGATGTTAGAAGTGAACTACATCTACGAACAGATGCAGCAAAATATTAAAGATGGTGTGATTCATAACGTGTTGGCGAATCGTATTATGGAGTCTCATTTTAGCTTAGAACATGCAATCGGAATGTTAGAAGCAAATGATTTATCAAAACTAGAAGAAATTCACTTAATTCATTTAAGTAGCAATAACGCAAACGCTACACATATAAAACAAAGTATTCAGGAAGTTACAGGCGTTCCTGTTTATGTAGGAGGACATAATCAATGACAAATAAATTCAGAATTACAAAAAAGAAAGATGGAACAGTAAGTTATCACATGGAGGGTAGTTCAGACTTCATTAATAGCATTTCTGATAAAATTTTAAATTCTAAAAAAGCATCTAAAACTGATTTGATGAAGTTATACAAACCATCTGAACAACATAAACCAACTGATCATCATATAAATATGCCAGCTACTATTAAACCGACACCACCCAAAAAACAAATATCTCTCGTTAAACCAGAAGGCGAAACAGTGTATTCAGAAAGCGAACCTAATACTATGGCTGAAGCGTTAAAACAATTAGATATTAAAAAAGAAAATGATGATCGACCTGAACAGCCAGAAGACACATCTTACTACTATACAGGCATTAAAGAAAAAGACGGTAAAAAGTTATATCGCTGCCGATATATGTGTCATTCATGTAGCAATGTTGGTAATCACTATATCCCTCACTTAATTGACAATGTGCAATGTCATAATTGTTCAGCTGATTTACCTGTGAAAAGTGTAGCTGACATGACAGGTTATAAAAAAGATTTAAATGCTAATTGGTATGTTGCAGGACAATATTTACCAAAAACAAAATAGGAGGACAATAAATGATTAACAGAGTCGTATTAGTAGGTCGTTTAACTAAAGATCCTGAATTTAGAACAACTCAAAGTGGAGTTGATGTTGCAACTTTTACACTAGCAGTTAACCGCACTTTCACGAATGCTCAAGGCGAACGTGAAGCAGATTTTATCAATATAGTCGTATTCAGAAAGCAAGCACACAACGTTAACAACTATTTATCGAAAGGAAAACTAGCAGGCGTTGATGGTCGCATCCAATCACGCAGCTATGAAAATCAAGAAGGTCGTCGAATATTTGTGACTGAAGTAGTTGCAGATAGTGTTCAATTTCTTGAACCTAAAAATTCAAATGGTGGCCAACAAGATACTTACCAACAACAAGCTCAATCACAAACACAACGTGGCCAAAATACTAAACCACAAGGACAAGATCCTTTCGCAAATGCTAATGGTCCAATTGATATTAGTGATGATGATTTACCATTTTAAAGGAGTGAGAACAATGGGTTTCAAAATAGGAAGCACAACCAAATATAAAGGTGTAATTAAAAAAGGGAGTATGTTCGAAGCTCAAATAAGAGTAAACGGCAAATATTATTATTTAGGTCGTTTTATAAATGAGCGTGATGCTGCAAAAGCTTATAACAATGCCATCAACAAGTTTGGCTTGAAGAGAGATAAAAACGTAATAGGCATTGATAATAGACGAATGAAAAAAAGTGAATTTAAATATATTCCTAAGAAACTAATAAAATATTTAGGAGTATATAAGGGAAAAAATTTTTATTATGCAAAATTACAATTTAATAATAGACAAATAACTATCTCTAATAAATTTAAAACACCAGAAGAAGCAGCGATTGCATACAATATAGTATCTACGTATCTAAAAGGAATGGACGCTAAATTAAACAACATCCAAATGACAAATGAATTATCTTACTTCGAAAAAATGTATGAAATTCCCGACAAAATTAAAGTGTTAAAACAATGAACTTCAACCAGTTTGAGAGTGAGGTGTTCATATGACTGGTTGGATAAGTTTGCACCGTTCAATTCAAAAACATTGGTTGTTTGAAGAAAAAAGAAAGTTTTCACGCTTTGAAGCATGGATTGATATTTTGTTGATGGTTAATCATTCAGATAACAAAATCATGCATGATGGAGACTTGATTACTGTCAAACGAGGTCAAAGAATCACGTCACTTAGACAACTTGGAGAACGTTGGAGTTGGTCGATAACTAAGGTCGATAAATATTTAAAAACTTTAGAAAGTGACGGAATGTTAGTCGTAAAAAAAGACACTAAAAAAACAGTTCTAACCGTTGTCAATTATGACGATTATCAAGATGAAGATTTGAAAAAAAGACACAGAAAAGACAGTGAAAAGACAGAGAAAAAACACAGAAGTAACACAGAAAAGACACAGAAAAAAACAAACAATAATGATAATAAAGAGAATAATGAAAACAATGATAATAATGATGTTGTTGTAGGCGACGACTTCGCTACGATTTACAACCTGTATCAAGAAAACATTGAACAGATACCAAGTCCAATTACAACTGAAAAACTAACTCAAGATATGGATCATTACGGAAAAGAGTTAGTAGCGTATGCAATAAGAAAAGCTGCACTTAATAATTCTCATAACTATAAATTCATAGACTACTTACTCAAAGATTGGCGTAAGCGTAACTTAACAACCATCAAAGCAGTTGAGCAATACGAACAACAAAGACAAGAACAAAAAGAACAGTCCTATCAACCTAAAGTAACACAATCAAGAGAAAAGACACCAGAATGGTTGAAGAAACGTAATCAAGAAAAAGAAATAGTTAATGACGATCCTGAGTTTGAAAAATTACGTTTACAATTTCAAAAACAATTGGAGAGTGATTGGGATGATTAAAAAAGTATGTAGCAAAACTAAAAGTATTGAAGTTGGCCAAAATAATGTTACTTCAATTGAATTACACAAACACGAAACAGGTGGCATAGACATTTTTAAAACAAGAAACGCTGACGGTACCTTAATTGGTATCGAAGGTTTCTTTGTTGGCCAATATCAAGTTATAGAAGATGCAGACACAGAACAGCTAGATATATTTAAGTTATTGGAGGGATAACATTGGAAGCTAACAAATCTAAAATAATTTATTTAGATAAAGGTGATTTCATTTGGTTTATTCCTCCGAATAGCCAAATGAGTTACTACGGATATGTTAAAGAGTTGAAATGGAACTTTGACGGTGTGAAAGAAAGTGCAGTCATCACAATTGATGATGAGATTGAAGATGAGATTGACGACACATATCAAATAGCAATTGGGAGGAAATATTATGAAAAACCAACCAACTAAAGAAACGTTAATAAAGTTTGCACGCAGACATGCATTAGATATAGACGGATATTATCAAGATGAAAAAGAACGTGATCCTCATAAACGCGAAATTGACGCGATTGTACGACAACTTAAAGCAGTAAGAAAACAACGTGATGAATTTAAATTAAAAGCAGCAGCTTATGAAAGAATTGAGCAAGCATATTTCGATAATGATAATTATTCTGATGAACAATTAATGGAATTAATTGAAGAAACTATTGAAGAAGTAGCAAGTGATTTGGAGCGTGGTAGTGATGAGTGAACAAACTATATTCTTAGATGAAAATGACTTACTTCACTTATTAAATGGTGGTAGTTTTCATACATTGGTCGGTAACCAAAAAGTAGTTATTAAGCAATCGCCACTTAAACCACCAGTAGCACCTGCGTTGAATTACAGATATCAAATAGTTGATACAAAAGCAGAAAGTGAACGTTTATCAAGAATGGTACAACATTCAATTAATTCAAGTATTGGAGGAACAATAAATGAAGAGTGTAATTAAATTTGTAGGTAAATCAATTTTTAGAACAGTAGTCACTAGAATAGTTAAGGACTTAATTGCAGCATACAACTACACAGAGTATGTAAAACATAAACTATCAAAAGATGAGCAAAGTTTCTTCAAAGCATGCAATAGAGTTGGGATGTCTGACATTCAAGCATTACGTTTAGCTCAAATCATTGAAGAAGAAATGGAGAGAAAATAATGGATAATCATGAAAAAATGTGGATTAGTTTGAGAAATAGCTTAAATACAAGAATTAGACAGTATCAGAATGCTGATTGTGTTACAAGATTAGATGAAATTGCAGAAACAGAGCTAGATGCATGGCAAGGTATCGTTCAAGAAATGGAAGGACTTGAAAGAAAATTCGAGGAGGAACAATAAATGCAAGATAGTGGATATGTAAATATGGATATTCAAGTGCCAGCATTAGCATTCGAACTTAAAGATAGACCAGGAGTATATCTTGGAGAGTTTGACGATGTAACAACAGATTTAAATAATGCAATATTGTGGGCGAATAAAGATTTAAGCAAGCCAGACAAAGAAGAATGTAAAAACTTCTATATGAAAACAGAGAAAAAGCACATTGATTTTATGAAAAAGAAATTTGGTGAAAATGCGGTTATTAACTATAAACCAAGTGAATGGTTTGAATTATGTAATTTAGTAGATGTTCAAATTAGTGTGAATAAAGTTATGGAAATGATGAAGGAGGAACAATAAATGGGAATCTTACCAATTAAATTATTATCAGAAAATGCAATTTTACCAACAAGAGCAAATCCGACAGATAGTGGATTAGATTTATATGTAGCAGAAGATACAACAATTTTAGCGCACAGTACAAAAGTAGTGCCAACACATATTGCTATTGATTTAGCTTATGGATATGAGGCACAAGTAAGACCACGTTCAGGTAACTCACTCAAAACAAAATTACGTGTAGCACTTGGGACAATTGATCATACGTATAACAAAGAAATCGGAATTATCACAGACAATATCGCTGATGAGGCAATCGTGGTTAAAGCAGGTACACGTTTAGCACAATTAGTCATTACACCAGTGATGCTACCAGATCCAATGGAGGTGCAAGAGTTTGATGAAGTGTCGGAAAGAGGAGCGTATGGAAGCACAGGGGAGTAAGGATATAGTAGCAGAGATTAAAAGAATACTACGCAAAGAGTAGTGAGAAGTAACGAGAAGTAAAACGGAGTAACGAGGAGTAGATGAAAATAGAAGGTCAAATTAAATTAGCAAGAACAATTGTAGAACAGAAAGAATTTATTCAGTGGGACGGTACAGACAAGCATTATTATGAGATTGAAAGTTATTTAAGAAAAAGAGGACTTCATATTTTTAAATATACATCAGTGTGTGGTAAGGAATTAATCGAATATCCATGCGCACCTAATCAAACCTCGTTATGTGATAAATATGACTTTTTAATTATCCCAAGTTTAAATGTAAATAAGAAATACGCTTATTTAAGTAGCATTACTAAAAATGAATTTGAACAAATATACAGCGATTGGCAGAAAGTTGAATAGTAAAAGAGGTGCTAAAGAAGTGAGTAATTTTATCGGAAGTTTCAACATGCCTAAACAACAATTAAAAGAATTGTCTGATGCAAAATTGGCTATGCACTTTACGTATATGGAAGAACGATTTAAGCAATTAAATAAAATGAAGTTTGATTGTTTATTACCACTTGATAAAGATAGTTCAGAGATATTGGAAATACCTAACAAAACTCAGAAAGAATTTAAAAATATATTCAGACAAGTGATGAAATATAAAATCGCAGAGGCACATAAAGAATTTGTAAGACGTAATATCGGAACATACGAAACTAATGTAGGCGAGTTATTAAAATAGGAGTGAGTAGAAATGAAAAAGAAATTTACAATTGAAGTTGAAATGGAAGAAAGATGGGTTAATGAATTTATGTCGATGTTAGATAAGATGGAGTATTTAGGTGACTTAGGTGCATCGAGAACAGTTTCTATATATGCCGATGGTGATGGTGATTTTAAACCTAAGTTTAAAACAGATGTACCTTGGACTAGAGTTAGACCTAAAGGCTTAGACTATGATTTAAATGATAATCATTATGATGCAGGGTAATAAAAACATTTCAAAAAAAAATAAAGAGGTGCTGGGGAAGTGAAACAATATTCTAAAGTGTATTTGAAAAAGAACCATCACAAAAGAGGTATCAAATTAG
>ERZ1029870.56-NODE-56-length-15253-cov-14.256350_pt1 | contig 15253 bp, 13 predicted proteins | sample MGYA00519236_ERZ1029870 | MGnify/ENA primary metagenome ERZ1029870 (study PRJEB33666, sample SAMEA4610924) | skin metagenome | biome: Human-associated habitat; feature: Malodor aspect; material: skin | place: Philippines | collected 2015-08 ... | reverse complement strand
ACCTGGGTATCGGCATCATCCGGCTTCTTGATCGGCATGGCCAGACTGAAACTCAACGGGCCGAGCGCGGTGATCCAGGTCAGACCGACACCCACGGAGCTGGCCAGGTTGCTGAAATCGATGTCGCAGCTGTCGCTGAGCTTCTTCTGGCTGGACGAGCAGTTGGTATCGAAGACGTTACCCACGTCCCAGAACAGCGCGGTACGCAACGAACGCTGATCCTTGACGAACGGCAGCGGGAAGAGCATTTCGACGCCGCCCTGCACCAGCACGTTACCACCGAACGGCAGCGGATCTTGATCCGGGTCGCGCAGGGTACCTGGTTTGTTGCCGCTGCTCGGCGTGCTGCGTGGACCGAGGCTGCTGTCCTTGAAGCCACGAACCGAGTTGAAACCACCGGCGTAGTAGTGCTCGTAGAACGGCAGTTCCGCGGTACTACCGTAGCTGTCGCCATAACCCAGCTGGGTATGGAAACGCAGGGTGTAGTTGTCACTGAGCGGGGTGAACACCTGACCACGGTAGTCGAGCTTGTAGAACGACAGGTCACTGCCTGGAATGGTGGTTTCCAGCACCAGGCTCTGCGAATGACCACGGTTGGCCAGCACGCCACGGTTCAGGGTCGATTCGGACCAGCCGATGGAGCCCTTGAAGTTCAGGTAGCTGTCGCCTTCGGCCTCGATGAAATCGAAAATTTCGTCGACGGTGTAACGACCGGTATCGATACTGTCCTGCTGCACGCTCAGGCCATAGGTCAGGCGCGAAGTCTCGCTGATCGGATAGCCGATATTGACGCCTGCACCCAGGCTGTCTACCGAGTAGCTGGAAACGTCGACATCGAGTTCGTCGTAGTCGGTGGTGCGGTAGAAGGCGTTGTAACCCAGGCTGACGCCGTCGACGGTCCAGTAGGGGTCGACGAAGCCGAAGCTGTAGCGGGTCTGGTATTCACTGCGGGTCAGACCGATGCTGACGCGGTTACCGGTACCCAGGAAGTTGTTCTGGCTGATCGAACCGCCGAGGATCAGACCGGCGTTCTGGGCGAAACCGACGCTGGCAGTGATGGAGCCTGAAGGCTGCTCTTCGACACTGTAATTGACGTCGATCTGGTCATCGGTGCCTGGCACCTGCGGGGTTTCGACGTTGACTTCCTTGAAGAAGCCCAGACGCTCCAGGCGGGTCTTGGACTGATCGATCAGGTAGGTCGAGGCCCAGCCGCCTTCCATCTGGCGCATTTCGCGGCGCAGCACTTCGTCTTCGGATTTGGTATTGCCACGGAAGTTGATGCGGTTGACGTAGGCACGCTTGCCCGGATCGACGAAGAAGGTGATGGAAACGGTGTTGTCCTCGTCGTGCGCTTCCGGCACGCCGTTGACGTTGGCGAAGGTGTAACCCTCATTACCCAGACGACGGGTGATCAGCTCGCTGGTGGTGGTCATGATCTTGCGCGAGAACACCTGACCTTCCTGAACCAGCAGCAGTGCACGCACGTCTTCTTCCGGCACCTTGAGGTCACCGGACAGTTTCACTTCGCGCACGCTGTATTTCTCACCCTCTTCGACGTTGACGGTGATGTAGACGTGCTTCTTGTCCGGGGTGATGGATACCTGGGTGGAGCTGATATCCATGTTGATGTAGCCGCGATCCAGGTAATAGGAACGCAGACGCTCGAGGTCACCGGACAGCTTTTCGCGGGCGTACTTGTCGTCGTTGCGGAAGAAGGACAGCCAGTTGGTGGTCTTCAACTCGAACAGATCGGAGAGTTCTTCATCCGTGAAAACCGTGTTGCCAACCACGTTGATGTGGGAGATAGCGGCGACGGTGCCTTCGTTGATGGTGATCTTCAGCGCAACGCGGTTACGCGGCTGCGGAATCACTTCGGCTTCGATCTCGGCCGAATAGCGGCCCTGAGCCACGTATTGGCGCTGCAGTTCGTTACGCACACCTTCGAGGGTGGCGCGCTGGAAGATCTCGCCTTCGGCCAGGCCGGACTGGTTCAGCCCCTTGAGCAGATCTTCGGTGCTGATGGCCTTGTTGCCTTCGATCTCGATACCGGAGATGGAGGGACGCTCGACCACGGTGACCACCAGCACGTCGCCATCGCGGCCGAGCTGAATATCCTGGAAGAAGCCGGTGCGGAACAGCGAGCGAGTAGCGTCGACCAACTGGCGATCATCGACCTGCTCGCCGACATTGAGCGGCAGAGCGCCGAACACGCTGCCGGCGGAAACCCGCTGCAGGCCATTGACGCGTATATCGGAGATGGTGAAGGACTCGGCGTGAACTTCGGCGATCATCAATGCGGACAGTACCGCAGGTAGCAGCAGACGTTTCATGAAGTCCTTTCTTATTCCAACTGACGATAAAAACTGCCGCTTAGGCGACACTTCTTTTAAAACTCAAGAACGTGATTCAGCAATGCTCACAGGCGGCTAAGGTCGTTGACCAGGGCCAGTAGCATGACCCCGATGACCAGACTGATGCCGATCTGCATCCCCCAACCCTGAACCCGCTCAGACAAGGGGCGACCACGCACCCACTCGACCAGATAAAACAACAGATGCCCACCATCCAGTACAGGAATGGGCAACAGATTGAGAACCCCCAGGCTAATACTCAGATAGGCAAGGAATTTCAGGAAATCCCCCAGCCCTGACTCAGCTGAAGCGCCCGCCACTTTAGCAATGGTTATCGGCCCACTCAAGTTTTTTACCGAGAGCTCACCGAACAGCATTTTCTTCAGCGAATCGAGGGTCAGCACGCTCATCGCCCAGGTCTGGCGCATACCTTCGAGCACGCCCTCAAGCGGGCCGTAACGCACCTCGCGAAGCATCTCCGGCGGCCATTCGACACCCTGCACCCCCGCCCCCAGATAGCCTGTGCGCGCCTCGCCGTCACCACGCGAGGCCAGGGTCAGTTGCACGTCCTGCGCCTGCCCGTCGCGCTCGACACGCAAGGTAATCGCCTCACCCGGCATGGCCCGCACGCGGTCGACCAGTTCCTGCCAGTCGGCCAGCGGCTCACCGTCAAGCGCGAGCAGACGGTCGCCCTCGCGCAACCCTGCCGCATGGGCCGGCCCCTTGGAATCGACTTCAGCCAACACCGGCTCCAGCACCGGACGCCAGGGGCGAATACCCAACGAGCCTATCGGGTCCGGCTCATCGACGCCGCGCAACCAGTTATCCAGTTGCACCTGCTTGGTCGTCTCAACCGTCGAGCCCGGTTCGAGCACACGCAGGTCGAGCGCACCACTCTCGCCCAGGCGCCTGACCAGCTGCAGGTTGACCGCCGCCCAACCACTGGTGGCTTCACCATTGACCGCGACGATCTCCTGCCCGGCACGCAAGCCGGCCATCTCGGCCAGGCTGTCCGTCTGCACAGCACCAATGACGGGGCGCACCTGCTGACTGCCGAGCATGGCAACGAACCAGAAGAACAGCAGCGCCAACAGGAAATTGGCCAGCGGGCCGGCAGCGACGATAGCGATGCGCTGGCGCACGCTCTTGCGATTGAACGATTGCTCGGCGAGCTCGGCCGGCACATCGCCTTCGCGCTCATCGAGCATCTTCACGTAGCCGCCCAGAGGAATGGCCGCTATGACGAACTCGGTACCCTGGCGGTCATGCCAACGCACCAGTGGCGTACCGAAGCCAACGGAGAAACGCAGCACCTTGACGCCGCAGCGGCGGGCTACCCAGAAGTGCCCGTACTCGTGAAAGGTTACCAGGACACCCAAGGCGATCAGGGTGCCAACCAGCATGTACAACCCACTCATTTCACTTCTCCAGATGCTCAGGCACCGATACGCAACGGCCCTGCATAGCCGCGATCAACGGCGCGCGAGCCACTGCCCGGCCAACTCACGCGCACGCCGGTCAGCGTCGAAAACAGCGCCGAGCGCTTCGACAGCCTGGACAGGCTGCGCGTTCAGTACGGACTCGATCATACCCGCGATATCGCTGAAACGGATGCGCCGCTGCAGGAACGCCTCGACTGCCACCTCATTGGCCGCATTGAGCATCGCCGGTGCACTGCCGCCAGCCTGCGCCGCCTCGCGCGCCAGGCGCAGGCAGGGGAAGCGCTGCTCGTCGGGACGCTCGAAATCCAGGCGACCGACGGTGAACAGATCCAGCGGCGATACGCCTGAGTCGATACGCTCCGGCCAGGCCAAGGCGTGGGCAATCGGCGTGCGCATGTCCGGATTGCCCAGTTGGGCCAGCACCGAACCGTCGATGTAATCGACCAGCGAGTGAATCACGCTCTGTCGGTGAATGACCACCTCGATCTGCTCGGGGCGGGCATCGAACAGCCAGCAGGCCTCGATCATCTCCAGCCCCTTGTTCATCATGCTGGCCGAATCGACCGAAATCTTGCGCCCCATCGACCAGTTGGGATGTGCGCAGGCCTGTTCCGGCGTGACATGCTCCAGCTCGGCCAGAGGCGTCTCGCGGAATGGCCCGCCGGAAGCCGTCAACAGCACACGGCGCACGCCGACTGCCTGCAAACCGCGTGCATAGTCGCCGGGCAGACACTGGAAAATGGCGTTGTGCTCGCTGTCGATGGGCAGCAGCACCGCCCCGCTCTGCCTGACGACCTGCATGAACAGGGCGCCAGACATCACCAACGCCTCCTTGTTGGCCAGCAGCACTTTCTTGCCGGCCTGCACCGCAGCCAGCGTCGGCCTGAGCCCGGCAGCGCCAACAATGGCAGCCATCACGCAGTCGACGGCCGGATCAGCGGACACGGCGCACAGCCCTGCCTCCCCCACCAGCACTTCGGTCACCAGACCGGCAGCACGCAGAGCGCCCTGCAGTTCACGCGCCGCCTCAGCATCAGGCACCACGGCATAGCGCGGGTGATGTTGCACACACAGCGCCTGCAGTTGCGCCAACCGGGAAAAACCGCTCAGGGCGAACACCTGATAACGCTCGGGGTGACGGGCGATCACATCCAGCGTGCTGAGGCCGATGGAGCCGGTCGCCCCCAGCACCGTGACCTGCTGCACGGCGCTCACAACGAGCCCCAGCCAGCCAGCCAGAGCAGTGCGGCGAATACCGGAATGGCGGCGGTAAGACTGTCGATACGGTCCAGCACACCACCATGGCCCGGCAACAGATTACTGCTGTCCTTGATGCCCGACTGACGCTTGAACATGCTCTCGGTCAGGTCGCCCACGACGGAGATCAACACCACCACAGCCGCGCCAAGCAGGGCCAGCACCAACCCGGAGACCGACCAACCCTGCTGCAGGCCGACCACCAAGGTGATCGACAGACTGGCAGCCAGACCACCATACACGCCTTCCCAGCTCTTGCCCGGGCTGACCCTGGGTGCCAGCTTGCGCTTGCCGAAGGCCTTGCCGGAGAAGTAGGCACCAATATCCGCGCCCCAGACCAGCACCATCACCGCAATGATCAGCGCATTGGCCTGAGGCCATTGCTTGAGCAGCACCAGCCCCTGCCAGGCCGGCAACAGAATCAGTAAGCCGATCAGCAAGCGCCCCGGCATTGCCGCCCAGTAGCGGCTGCTATCGGGATAGGTCAGCACCAGGAAGGTCGCCGCCAGCCACCACAGCACGGCCACCGCCAACAGCACGGGCGCGAACAGCGGAAACATGTACAGCGCCGCGAGCAATACGGCCACTGCAGCGGCATAAGCCACCCGCAGCCGCTGCGCCTGGACCCCGGCCAGACGCGCCCACTCCCAGGCGCCCAGCGTCACTACCAGACCAATGAACCAGGCAAAGGCAGCGCCATCGAGCAGGAAAAAGCCGCCCAGAGCGATAGGCAGCAATACCAGCGCCGTGATGATTCGTTGTTTCAACATTAAGAGCGCGCCTCAGCTTCCACCTGCTCGCTGGTCTTGCCGAAGCGACGCTGGCGGGTAGCGAAATCGGCCAGCGCCTTGCGCATGGCCTCGTGCTTGAAGTCCGGCCAGTAGAGGTCGGAAAAGTACAGCTCGCTGTACGCGAGCTGCCATAGGAGGAAATTGCTGATGCGATGCTCGCCACCCGTGCGAATGCACAGGTCGGGCAAAGGCAGGTCGCCAGTGGCCAGACAGCCCTGCAGCAGCTGCGGACTGATGTCCTCAGGCTGCAGATGCCCTGCCTGCACCTCACGCGCCAGGCGCTGAGCGGCCTGGGCGATATCCCACTGCCCACCGTAGTTGGCCGCGATCTGCAAGGTGAAACGCCGGTTGCCGGCAGTCAATTGCTCAGCTTCGCGCATGGCCGCCTGCAGCTCGGGATGAAAGCGCGAACGATCACCGATGATGCGCAGGCTGATGTCATTGTCCAGCAGCCGCCTGGCTTCGCGGCGCAGCGCACCGAGGAACAGCTCCATCAGCGCACCGACCTCTTCGGCCGGGCGCTGCCAGTTTTCACTGGAAAAGGCGAACAGGGTGAGCACCTCGACGCCCGACTCGGCACAGACTTCGATTACCGCGCGAACCGCATCGACCCCGGCCTTGTGCCCTGCTACACCCGGCAACAGGCGCTTCTTCGCCCAGCGGTTGTTGCCATCCATAATGATGGCGACATGCCGCGGCACCGCCCCCTGCTTGTTCTTGTCCATGTATGGGCGCCCAGCCGTCAAACGGCCATCAGGTCCGCTTCTTTCACCTCGAGCGCCTTGTCGACATCAGCGATGAACTTGTCGGTGATCTTCTGCAGCTCGTCAGCGGCGCGACGCTCTTCGTCTTCGCTGATTTCCTTGGCCTTGGACAGCTTCTTCAACTCGGCCAGGGCATCACGACGCACATTGCGCACAGCGACCTTGGCATCTTCGGCCACGCCACGCGCCTGCTTGGTGTAGCCCTTGCGGGTTTCCTCGGTCAGCGCCGGCATCGGCACGCGAATGGTAGTGCCGGCGCTGCTCGGATTCAGGCCCAGGTCGGAAGTCAGAATGGCCTTCTCGATGGCGGCGCTGAGGTTCTTGTCGTGAGCGACGATCTTCAGGGTGCGCGCATCTTCGACGGTGATCGCGGCTACCTGGTTGAGCGGCATGTCGCTACCCCAGGCAGGGACCTTGATGCTGTCGAGAATGCTCGGATGGGCACGACCGGTACGAATGGAAGCCAGGTTACGGCCCAGCGCCTCCAGGGACTTGCTCATGCGCTCCTGGGCGTCTTTCTTGATGTCGTTGATCATTGTGCATCCTCCTCGATCAGAGTTCCTTCGGCGCCACCCACTACAACGTTCAGCAGGGCGCCGGGCTTGTTCATGTTGAAGACCCGCAGCGGCATGTTGTGATCGCGGCACAGGCAGATGGCTGTCAGATCCATCACGCCCAGCTTGCGATCGAGCACCTCGTCATAGGTCAGGCGCTCGAACTTCTCGGCATGCGGGTCCTTGAACGGGTCGGCAGTGTACACGCCATCGACCTTGGTCGCCTTCAGAACCACGTCGGCATCGATCTCGATGGCACGCAGGCAGGCAGCCGAATCTGTGGTAAAGAAGGGATTGCCGGTACCGGCGGCGAAGATCACCACTTCACCGGTCTTGAAGTGACGCATGGCCTTGCGGCGGTCGTAGTGATCGGTCACACCGACCATGGAAATCGCCGACATGACGATGGCCGGGATGTTCGAGCGCTCCAGCGCATCACGCATGGCCAGCGCGTTCATCACCGTGGCCAGCATGCCCATATGGTCGCCGGTCACGCGATCCATGCCGGCAGCGGACAGCGCAGCGCCGCGGAACAGGTTGCCGCCACCGATCACCAGGCCGACCTGCACGCCGATGCCGACCAACTGGCCGACTTCCAGCGCCATACGATCGAGCACCTTGGGATCGATGCCGAAATCTTCCGAGCCCATCAGGGCTTCGCCGCTAAGTTTGAGCAGAATGCGTTTGTAGCGAGGTTGGCGACCAGTTGTCTGCTGAGCCATTGCAAGTCTCTCCTGCGGCGATATGAAATTCTTCAGCAACGCGCTTGCGCGCTGCAATTATCCGGCACTTCGAACGTGCCGGCGACCGTAGGTTGCACGGCCGTTTGTACATTTGTCGCCCCTTATTCGGCAAAGAGGCTGCACGCGCAAGCGGGCAGCCTCTCTGGGACAACTGACCTAACCGCCGATTACTGCTTGCTGGCAGCAACCTGAGCAGCCACTTCGGCAGCGAAGTCGGTCTCGGCCTTCTCGATACCCTCGCCCACTTCGTAACGAACGAAGGAAACGATTTCGGCACCGGCTTTCTTCACCAGGTCACCGACCTTGACTTCCGGATCCATGATGAAGGCTTGCTCGACCAGGCTGGCTTCGGCCAGGAACTTGGCGATACGACCTTTGACCATGTTCTCGACGATGTTTTCCGGCTTGCCGGCGATCTTCTCGGCGTTCAGCTGCAGGAAGATTTCCTTTTCCTTGGCAACCAGCTCTTCGGAAACCTGGTCCGGGGAAACGACGGCCGGGTTGGAAGCAGCAACGTGCATGGCAACGTGCTTGGCCAGCTCGTCGTTGCCGCCTTTCAGGACAACCAGAACACCGATGCGGTGGCCGTGCAGGTAGGCACCAACGGTTTCACCGGAAACAGCGGTCAGACGACGGATGTTGACGTTCTCGCCGCACTTGGCAACCAGCGCCTCACGAGCCGACTCGCGGGAAGCGATCAGCGGAGCAGCGTCGGTCAGGTTCTTTTCGAAGGCTTCGTCGATGCTTTCCTTGACGAAGGCCTTGAAGTCGTCCTGCAGAGCCAGGAAGTCGGTCTGCGAGTTGACTTCGATGATCACGCCACGGCCACCCTCGACGCGAACGGCGATGGAGCCTTCAGCAGCGATGTTGCCGGCCTTCTTGGCAGCCTTGATGGCACCGGAAGCGCGCATGTCATCAATGGCTTTCTCGATGTCGCCACCAGCGGCAACCAGGGCCTTCTTGCATTCCATCATGCCTTGGCCGGTACGCTCGCGCAGTTCTTTAACCAGGGCTGCAGTAATTTCTGCCATCTTGAAAATCCTCTCGGTAGGTCTTCAACCAAATCAAATCTTTGAGTGGCAAAAAGGGGGCCTAGCCCCCTTCTTGCACAGCGCATAACGCTAAATGCTTGGCGTTACCGCTCAGCCTTCGGCGCTCTCGGCCGCGGCTTCTTCGACGAACTCTTCAGTCGCGCCGCCAGCGTTGCTGCGACCACGAATCACGGCGTCAGCCATGGCACCCATGTACAGCTGGATGGCGCGGATAGCGTCATCGTTACCCGGGATGATGTAGTCAACGCCTTCCGGGCTGCTGTTGGTATCGACAACGCCGATAACAGGGATGCCCAGCTTGTTGGCTTCGGTGATAGCGATGCGCTCGTGGTCAACGTCGATCACGAACAGAGCGTCCGGCAGACCGCCCATGTCCTTGATACCACCCAGACTGCGATCCAGTTTTTCCAGATCACGGGTACGCATCAGGGCTTCTTTCTTGGTCAGCTTGGCGAAGGTGCCGTCCTGGGACTGGGTTTCCAGCTCGCGCAGGCGCTTGATCGAAGCACGGATGGTCTTGTAGTTGGTCAGCATGCCGCCCAGCCAGCGGTGATCGACGAACGGCGAGCCGCAACGAGCCGCTTCTTCGCGAACGATCTTGCCAGCGGAACGCTTGGTGCCGACGAACAGGATCTTGTTCTTGCCAGCAGCCAACTTTTCAACGAACGACAGGGCGTCGTTGAACATCGGCAGGGTTTTTTCGAGGTTGATGATGTGAATCTTGTTGCGCGCGCCGAAAATGTACTTGCCCATTTTCGGGTTCCAGTAACGGGTCTGGTGGCCGAAGTGCACACCGGCCTTCAGCATATCGCGCATAGTGACTTGGGACATGATAGTTCCTTGATAAGTCGGGTTAGGCCTCCACGCATCCCAGCTTCCAACCCTCGAACTTGTCGAAAGGCACCCAGGAAACCGTGTCGATACGTGTGTGGGTTTAGGCTTTCGGGCGCAGTGCCCGTAAAGCGGCGCGTTTTATACCACACAAAGCCGGCCCAGGCTACAAAAGCTCGCAAAGAACACGACCATCGCGCGCCAGAGCACCGCCACGCTCACGCTGGCCTTTGGGGCTGGCACGGCGAAGCTGCTAAGATATCGCTCTTTCCGTTCGTGCCCGAGAGCTTCATATGACCGTCACCATCAAATCCGCCGAAGAAATCGAGAAAATGCGCGTGGCTGGCCGCCTGGCCGCCGAAGTGCTGGAGATGATCGGCGAGCACGTCAAGCCGGGCGTCACCACCGAAGAACTGGATCGCATCTGCCATGACTATATCGTCAACGTGCAGAAGGCCATTCCTGCCCCGCTTAACTACAAGGGCTTTCCCAAGTCGATCTGCACCTCGATCAACCATGTGGTCTGCCACGGCATCCCCAATGACAAGCCACTGAAAGACGGCGACGTGCTGAACATCGACGTGACCGTGATCAAGGACGGCTACCACGGCGACACCAGCAAGATGTTCATGGTCGGCAAGGTGGCCGAGTGGGCCGAGCGCCTGGCCAAGGTCACCCAGGAATGCATGTATAAAGGTATCGAACTGGTCAAACCCGGCACGCGCTTGGGCGATATTGGCGAGGTGATCCAGAAACATGCCGAGAAGAACGGTTTCTCCGTGGTGCGCGAATACTGTGGGCACGGCATCGGCGCCGTGTTCCATGAAGAGCCGCAGGTGCTGCACTACGGCAAGGCCGGCACCGGCATGGAGCTCAAGGAAGGCATGACCTTCACCATCGAACCGATGATCAACCAGGGTCGCCCGGAAACCCGCCTATTGGGTGATGGCTGGACCGCGATCACCAAGGACCGCAAGCTTTCCGCACAGTGGGAGCACACCGTGCTGGTCACCGCTGACGGCTACGAGATCCTCACCCTGCGCAGCGACGATACCCTGCCGCGCACATCGGCCTGAGTGCGATCCGTGCACGGCATTGAAACGTGCGCGGCGCAGCGCACGCTCCACCTCATATAAGGAAGGCGACCGCATGCCGCAGATGGACCCCGAACTGTTTGACCGTGGTCAGTTCCAGGCCGAGCTGGCCCTTAAATCCAGCCCCATCGCCGCATTTAAGAAGGCCATTCGCCACGCGCATGAGGTACTGGACTCACGCTTTCGCGACGGACGCGACATTCGCCGCCTGGTCGAAGATCGCGCCTGGTTCGTCGATCAGATCCTGCAGGAAGCCTGGAAGCGCTTCACCTGGAACGCGGGAGGCGATATCGCCCTGCTCGCCGTAGGCGGCTACGGCCGCGGCGAACTGCACCCCTACTCGGACATCGACCTGCTGATCCTGCTGGGTAGCAATGACCACGAAACCTTCCGCGAGCCCATCGAAGGCTTCCTCACCCTGCTTTGGGATATCGGTCTGGAAGTCGGCCAGAGTGTGCGCTCGGTCGATGAATGCGCCGAAGAGGCGCGCGCCGACCTGACGGTGATCACCAACCTGATGGAAAGCCGCACCATCGCCGGCCCGGAGCACCTGCGCCAGCGCATGCAGCAGGTCACCAGCACAGACCAGATGTGGCCGAGCAAGCACTTCTATCAGGCCAAGCGTGACGAGCGCAGAGCGCGCCACGGCAAGTACAACGACACCGAGTACAACCTCGAACCCAACGTCAAGGGCTCGCCAGGCGGGCTGCGTGACATCCAGACCGTGCTCTGGGTCGCCCGCCGCCAGTTCGGCACGCTCAATCTGCAGGCGCTGGTCGGCCAGGGCTTTTTGCTGGAAAGTGAATACGCCCTGCTCTCCTCCAGCCAGGAGTTCCTGTGGAAGGTGCGCTACGCCCTGCATATGCTCGCCGGCCGCGCCGAAGACCGCCTGCTGTTCGACTACCAGGCCAGGATCGCCGCCCTGTTCGGCTATCAGGACGGTGATGGCAAGCGCAGCATCGAGCACTTCATGCAGAAGTACTACCGCGTGGTGATGGGGATTTCCGAGCTGTCGGACCTGATCAACCAGCACTTCGAGGAAGTGATCCTGAGCGCTGGCGAGAGTGGCCCGGCGACACCGCTCAACAGCCGCTTCCAGATGCGTGACGGCTACATCGAAGTGACCCACCCGAACGTCTTCAAGCGTACGCCCTTCGCCATCATCGAGGTGTTCGTGCTGATGGCGCAGAACCCCGAAATCAAGGGCGTGCGCGCCGACAGCATCCGCCTGCTACGCGACAGCCGCCACCTGATCGACGACGAGTTCCGCAAGGACATTCGCAACACCAGCCTGTTCATCGAGCTGTTCAAGTGTAAGGAGGGCATTCACCGCAACCTGCGGCGGATGAACCGCTACGGCATTCTCGGCCGCTACCTGCCGGAGTTCGGCCATATCATCGGGCAGATGCAGCATGACCTGTTCCACATTTACACGGTCGATGCGCACACGCTCAACCTGATCAAGCACCTGCGCAAGTTTCGCTGGCCGGAGCTGGCGGAGAAATTCCCGCTGGCCAGCAAGCTGATCGACAAGCTGCCCAAACCGGAGCTGATCTACCTCGCCGGCCTCTACCACGACATCGGCAAGGGCCGCGGTGGCGATCACTCCGAACTCGGCGCGGTGGATGCCGAGGCGTTTGCACGTCGCCATCATCTGCCGACCTGGGACAGCGCACTGATCGTCTGGCTGGTGCAGCATCACCTGGTGATGTCCACCACCGCGCAGCGCAAGGATCTTTCCGACCCGCAGGTGATTCACGATTTCGCCCAGTTCGTCGGCGACCAGACCCACCTGGACTACCTCTACGTGCTGACCGTGGCCGACATCAACGCCACCAACCCCAGCCTGTGGAACTCCTGGCGCGCCAGCCTGCTGCGCCAGCTCTACACCGAGACCAAGCGCGCCCTACGTCGTGGCCTGGAAAATCCGCTGGATCGCGAAGAGCAGATTCGGCAGACGCAGAGTGCCGCCCTGGACACCCTGGTACGCGGCGGCACCGACCCGGACGATGCCGAACAGCTATGGAGCCAACTGGGCGACGACTACTTCCTGCGCCACACGGCCACCGACGTGGCCTGGCATACCGACGCCATTCTCCAGCACCCGGACGATGGCGGCCCGCTGGTACTGGTGAAGGAAACCACCCAGCGCGAATTCGAGGGTGGTACGCAGATCTTCATCTACGCACCGGATCAGCATGACTTCTTCGCCGTGACCGTGGCTGCCATGAGCCAACTCAACCTGAACATTCATGACGCGCGGATCATCACCTCCACCAGCCAGTTCACCCTGGACACCTACGTGGTGCTGGATGCCGATGGCGGCTCGATCGGCGACAACCCGGCGCGTATCAAACAGATTCGCCAAGGCCTGATCGAAGCCCTGAAGAACCCGGACGACTACCCGACCATCATCCAGCGTCGGGTGCCGCGCCAGCTCAAGCACTTCGCCTTCGCCCCGCAGGTGACCATCCACAACGACGCGCAGCGTCCGGTGACCATCCTCGAACTGACCGCACCGGACCGCCCCGGCCTGCTGGCGCGGATCGGACGCATCTTCCTCGAATACGACCTGTCGCTGCAGAACGCCAAGATCGCCACCCTTGGCGAGCGGGTCGAGGACGTGTTCTTCATCACCGACGCCAATGGCCAGCCCTTGTCCGACCCCGAGTTCTGCGCCCGCCTGCAGGAGGCAATCATCGCCAAGCTCGCCGAGCCAAGCGCCCCGAGCACGACGCAGATCACCTTCTGAGCCGTACGGATGCGGCGGACGCCGCATCCAGGATTGGCTTCAGATCCTGAAGCTGCCCACCAGCTGCTTGAGTCGCCCAACCTGCTGATCCAGCTCGGTACAGGCACTGAGGCTGGCCTGCAGGTTGCGCACGCCGTCCTGGTTCAGCGTGTTGATCTCGGTGATGTCCATGTTCAGGCGCTGGGTCAAATCCCCCTCGCCATCAGCGATACGGCTCATGGCATGGCTCATGACATGCAGCGGGCGCAGCAGGATGCGAATCAGCACGCCCAGCAACAAGAGAATGGTCACGACCCCGATGATGGTCGCCATCAACGCGCAAAGGCGTGTCTCACGCAGCGCCGCGAACGCCTTGCTCTCGTCCACCGACAGGCCGACATACCAGCGCCCCCCCGGCCAACCCCTGCACGGGCAGGAAGGTGACGATGCGGGCGCTGCCATCGACAGCCACGGCATTCTGCAGGTCAGACTCCAGGCGCAGAGTTGAGCCGGGGTAGAGATCCGCCAGCTTCTTCAGCACCAGGCTCTTGTCCGGGTGCACCAGCACCGAACCCTGATCATCGACCAGGAAGGCGTAGCCCATGCCTCCCAGATCGAAAGAATTGAGAATATCGTCGACCGCCTGCGACTTGAGGTCGCCACCGACCGCCCCACGCAAGGTGCCGCCGACACTGACCGGACGGGTAATGGTGATCAGCAGGCCATCACGCGGGCCTGCCCCCAGAAAAGCGCGGTCAGACCCGGCCCGCTGCTGCCCATGGCACTCTTGTACCAGGGACGCTGGCGTGGGTCGTAGCCCGCCGGCAGCTCGCTCGGCGGAAACTGGGTGAACGAACCATCAGCCTGGCCGTAATAGGCACAGAGGAAGGCCGAAGCAATGCTGCGGTGCTGCAGATTGCGCGCCAGTGGCTCGGGCGAACTGTCGTCCTGCACCGACTCGGCATGGAAAACGGACAGCCTCGGGAATTTTCCTCCACGCCCGCCACATGCTAGTGTCGGCAGCTTTGTCGCCGCCCTACAAAGGACCCGTCGGATCACCATGAACCACGCCCTCGCCCAGTTGCAGCCCTACCCGTTCGAGAAGCTCCGCGCCCTGCTCGCAGGCGCTCAGCCAGCCACCGACCGCTCGCCCATCGCCCTGTCCATTGGTGAACCCAAGCACCGCTCGCCAGACTTCGTCGGCCAGGCGCTGACCGCCAATCTCGACAAGCTGGCGGTGTATCCGACGACGCTCGGTCTGCCGGAGCTGCGCCAGAGCATCGTCAACTGGTGCGAACGCCGCTTTGGCGTACCGACTGGCTGGCTGGATGCCGCACGCCACGTACTACCGGTCAATGGCACGCGCGAAGCGCTGTTCGCCTTCACCCAGGCGGTGGTGGATCGCAACGCCAAGGGCCTGGTGGTCAGCCCTAACCCCTTCTATCAGATCTACGAAGGCGCGGCCTTTCTCGCCGGCGCCGAGCCGCACTATCTGCCGTGCCTGGAAGCCCATGGCTTCAACCCGGACTTCGACGCAGTGCCGAGCGAAATCTGGCAGCGCTGCCAGATTCTCTTCCTCTGCTCGCCAGGCAACCCCACCGGCGCGCTGATTCCGCTCGACACCCTGAAGAAGCTGATCGCCC
>ERZ1029870.55-NODE-55-length-15295-cov-1449.478215_pt1 | contig 15295 bp, 28 predicted proteins | sample MGYA00519236_ERZ1029870 | MGnify/ENA primary metagenome ERZ1029870 (study PRJEB33666, sample SAMEA4610924) | skin metagenome | biome: Human-associated habitat; feature: Malodor aspect; material: skin | place: Philippines | collected 2015-08 ... | reverse complement strand
TTATTACACCTGGTACACAAATGTTCGTTGCAACTATGGGGGGTACCGGTGCTACCTACCCTGTAACACTACTACCATTAAAATTTAAAAGTAATTTCCCTTATATTAAGTGTATTGACCTTACCATTCTCATTATACTTTCTAGGAATGAAGTCAAACGCAATCTCTTTGACTGTACTCAAGATTAACTCCTCTTTTTGTTCTACATTTAGCTTACTCCAACCTTTAATCAAAATGTTATCAATCATATTTAATTGTTCGTTAGTAACTGTTTGTGTACTTTCCACTTCTGTACCAGCACGTTCAACTTCATCAAGTATCTCTTTCGTTTCGTCCATTAAACTAAAATACTCATCATCTTCAATATAACCTAATGACCATGATCGTGTGAGTTTCTCACGTTGTTTCATAATCTTATCTATATCGTAATCTAGTTTAGGTGTACTTTCTTCTACAATATCCACTTTGAATTTATTCATGTCATACGTTTTGAGTAACTCTATAAACTTATCTTCTACTTCGCTTTCATTGAACGAAATAGTTTGAACGTTTTTGTCTTTTGAACACGTATCACATTTATAGCGTCTTACTTCGTAAGAATATCCTTTTTTATCCGTTATCTTACCAGCGTATAGATGTAGCTTATTATGGCACTGAGGACACGTTAGAACGCCTCTAAAGATAGCATGATGTTTTACCTTACTTCTATGTGTTTTGTTCTCTATAACGTCTATAATACGCTTATAATCACTTTCTGATAACACTGGCTCATGCGTATTCTCAATATACATATCTCCATACTTAGTATGGCCACGTAAGACGGGGTTTTTCATTAATCTAATAATAGAAGTCCTATTCCATTTCTTAACTTTAGGTACATTGACTTTCTTCAAATTCATCTGTCTAGCAATCTCATTACCTGATACTCCATGTTTGAATTGCTCAACAAGATAATCAATTACCCACTTATGTTTATTAGGTACAAGTTTTCCATCTACATTGTCATAGCAAAAAGGAGCTTCTCTAATATAGTTACCTTCTCTTACTGCTGCACGACTACCAAACAATGCACGTTCACGTATCGTAGCACGTTCCCACTCAGCCATAGCACCCACCATAGTGATAAATAACTTGCCAATGGCGGTTGTGGTATCAAATACTTCCGTTGCACTCTTAAACGCCACGTTATACTTCTCAAACTTCTCTAGCATTTCAAGTAAGTCTTTAACATTACGTGTTAATCTATCCAATTTATAAACCAACACTAGATCGTAATACTCTAGGTTATCCATAATACGTTTTAATGCTGGTCTATTCATCGAGCCACCACTTACACCAGCGTCAGTAAACACTTTAAAATCGTGCCAATTCTGTACTTCACAAAAGGCTTTCAATTTCCGTTCTTGCTCATGGATAGAATAACCTTCCGTTGCTTGCTCATAGGAACTCACCTGACACGAACGTAAATAGCTACGTTCATAATACATCACTCCTTTAAAAGATGATGCTACATAAGAAATTATCACATAAAAAAAGACACCTATATAAAATAGGTGCCACTTATAATTATAAGATTTCAAGTTTACTATTCAAATATGAATAGCGAATATGAAAAAATTTTAGGAATAATTCCCTGATATATTGTTATAGTAGCACCTTATTCGTTTTTTGGCAAAGAAAGTGATACACATAAAGTGTGTACCCTTAACCTAACCGTATTTAGATATTACAAAAACATAAAATAGTATAAGAAAACCAACTAAGAAGAAGAAACAACCACAACCACCAATATTCATATTTGTATCCGCTAATTGTTTTCCAGCTTTTGATTGTTTCCTACTTTTACTTTGATTTGCTGCTTTAAGTTCTTTAAAAAGATAAGCAAATACGCTTATAGCAATCAAAATACATATAACGCCTATAAATGTCGCCATATCACTACCTCCTTTTAGAGATAATGATAGCAAAGCGCCATGAGAGGCGCTATATATTATTCAAATATTTGGTAGTTATAAATCACTTTTCCGATTACTTCTATTTCTTCTAAACTTTCTAAATCGAAAGTGTTTGTTTTGAATTCATCTGAATAACTTACTGGATCTAAATGTAATTTTGTTTCTGTACGTCTTACACGTTTCACTGTATATTCTCCACCTAATCGCAATACTAAAATATCGTTATTATTTAATCTGTAATCTTGATTGCGTCTGTAATCGTGGATAATTATGTATGAGCCATTAGCAAGTATTTTATTCATACTATCGCCATTGACTTGTAAAGCGATACATTCTTTAGGGTTGCGACCATTAAAAGCGATTTCTGGTACTTCTAATTCTTTAGTATCAACTTCGACGCTTTCAAAGTTACCTGCAGAAACTTGTCCGAAATAAGGTACTTTTATATCATTTGTAAAATCTGGTAACTCAACTTCTTCAACCTCTCCTAATAGGTAACTTTTAGTAACATTGAAAGTTTTAGCGATTTTTTCAATCATTCCCATACGTGGTTCATTCTTACCATTTTCCCACATTCTTATTGTTCCTTCAGAAACATCTAATTTTTTAGCCATTTCAACTTTCGTCATTCTATTATTTAATCTAACTTCTTTAATCGAATTTTTAAAAGCCATTGTAAAAACCTTCCTTTATATACGATTTTTAAGACACTTTTAGTATACTATGAAAAATCGTATTTTGGTAGTAAAAATTCGAAAAAATAAAAAATAAATTCGAATTTATGTAAAAAATATGGCAAAAACACTTGTAATCGTATTTTAAATTCGTTATACTTAGTTTAGAAATTACGAAGGAGGTACAAAAATGGAAGCAACTAAAAAAGAATTAACATTAAAAGAGTGGCGTTCAAGAAAACGTTGGAATCAAGATGATGCAGCAAGAGAAATTGGTATAGCACCCTCAACATATAACATTTGGGAAAACAACCCAGAAAAGATTAGACCACAAGATGCATTTAAAATTGCAGACGCATTTGAAATCTCAATTGATGAGATCCTTTTTTTAAAAGACAAATCGTATTTTAAATACGTTATTGTTGAAGACGAAGTAGCAGAATAATTAAATAACGATTTTCGACGCTCACATTGAGCGTATACGAGCGAGAGTGAGCGACGATATGAGCCACGCCATAATACATGATTAGGTCATTGCCAAGACTGTACGTTGAATGTGGGCGTTGAAAAGAAGAAGGAGGAAATAAAAATGTTCAAACGGAAGAGGGAAAATAGTTTCGAATTAAAATTCAATATGACAAACCGCAATGAACTAGATGAATTGCTGGAGACAATTCAAAAAGACATTGCAGCTTTAAAAGATGATTTTGATAAATTAGAAAAATTTAAACTCAAATTCGATTTAGAGTAAATTCAACCCCACACTTCGGACATTTAGCTTTATAATTTCTGAATTTGAATGTCACTTTTTTATCACACTTCGGACATTTCATTTTCTTATCAAATTTAGCTAATTGTTTATCCCAAGCTTTTTGAAGGTCTTTATCAAATTGCTTTTCATCAAAATCAATAGAAACATTTGACTTTTTAGCCATAGATAACACCTCCCTTCGATAAGGGATAACTACATTATACAAATAGGAGAACTAACCATGCTAAAGAAACTAAAAATAGCACTCCTAATCGTCATCTTGGCGGAGGAGATTAGAAGTGCTAGGAAACCTAAAGCGAAGCATAAAATTTTAAAAATTACAGACTACGGTATTAGTAAAAATTAGTTGAATTCTATGCCTAAAGCTTTAGCAGAAAATAACTCGAAGGGATAACTACATTATACACGAAAGGAGTGAACGATATGTCAGAGGAAATGTATAACTACTTTTTAAACTTCATGTACAAAGCTGGTGCATTACAAAAAGTGATTGAGGAGGAAGAACGTGAGAAAGCCAAAAGTAAGTAACGAAGATAAAACAATGTATATCGCTGGAACAATGTTCCTAATGTTATCAACAGCATTGTTTATAACAGGAATGTTTATACCTAAAGTATTAGGCGTAGCATTACTCACAGCGTTAGCAACTTATGTATTTTTCGACCAATATTACTACAAAATAAAAGACTGATACCCACGCCAATGAGTAACAGCCAAACAGTTAACAAATTATATTCAACTTAATCATATAACAACGGAGGTTCGTTATGCAAGACAATATTATTCTCGCAAGAGGCGAATATGAAATTTTGCTTAAAGATAGCATTGATTTAGCAATGTTAAGCAATGACTATAAACACTTAAAACGCAGAAACGAAGCGCTTGAAGAGCATATCGAAGATTTACGAAAAGATACTAAGCTTTATATCCAATTATATAAAAACGCAGATGCAAGAGCTAATCGATTACAGAAGATGTTAGACGAAAAAGAAATGGAGGATCTAACTAATGGCTAACCTTTATAACTTATCAACAAAGCATCGACAACTACTTAATATGTTGGACGAAGGTTATTCTATCGAAGATTTACAAGATACGTTAGACAGTATTGAAGTAGATATGAATACCAAAGTGGATAATACAGTCGGCTTAATCAGAAGTATAGAAGCTGACACAGACGCAATTGATAAAGAGATTAAACGTCTACAAGCACTGAAGAAACAAAAGAATAATTTTATCGGTAGATTAAAACAACACTTACAAGACGCTTTAGAGGTGCAGCAAAGAGATAACTACAGAACATCAACTAACTATATCTACAAACGCAATAATCAACCTAGTGTAAATATTACAAATGAAGCACTTATCGATAAAGCGTACCGTATACCGCAACCTGATAAATACGATAAAAAAACAATGAAAGAAGATATTTTAGCAGGTGCTGATGTTGAAGGTGCAGAGTTAGTGAGTTCAACAAGTTTGGTGGTGAAATAAATGGAATTTAATATTTCAAACGCTAAAGAAATTACCACAGACAAATCAACATATCTCATATATGCAAAACCTGGTACAGGTAAAACACACACATTAAATTTCTTACCTGGCAAGACACTTTATATCAATGTGGACAAATCAGAACGACCTTTAAAAGGTAATGAGAACATCGACATTTTAGAATTCAATACTCACGAAGCGTGGGAAGAGTGGGGCGAATTAATGAAATGGCTTAGTAAAAATAAAGAAACAGTTGATCAATATGACACTATTGTCATTGACAACATTTCAGAGTTATTCCGTTCAATGCTTGCTAATTTAGGGCGTAACGGTAAAAACGAACGTGTTCCAGAAATGTCACATTATCAACGTGTAGACTTCTTTACAATTGATAGTTTGCGTTTCTTACAATCGCTAGGTAAACGACTGGTATTTATTGCTTGGGAAACAAACTTTGAATCTTATACACCAGCAGGACAACAAATTACTCAAGCAGTACCAGATATTCGTAAAACCATTCGTGATAATGTTGCAGGACTTTGCCAAGTGGTTGCTCGATTAGTTTTCAATGAAAAATCAGGCAAACGTGGTTTTATCTTAAGTCCTAGCAACAATGTATTTGCTAAAAATCAATTAGATAATAGAGAACATTGTTTGCAAGAAGAGTTGTTCACAGTAGGTGATGTGGATGACGGAGTTTAAACTCTATGACTACCAAGAAAATCTCGTTGATCAAGCAAGACATATATTACTAAAAAAATCTGGTGTACTAATTCAAAGTCCTCCAGGAAGTGGTAAATCGGTCATGATTGCAGAAGTTGTAAAAAATGCTGTGAACAAAGGTAGTCACATCCTATTTATTGTTCATCGTAAAGAGTTGAGTTATCAAATTGAGAACACTTTAAAAAAACATGGTGTCGATTTAACTCATGTAGATATTCTTTCAGAAAAACGTGCAAAAAATATTTTATCTGAACTTACACCACCTAAGATTATCGTTACTGATGAAACACATCATAGTAGAGCAAAAACTTACAAAGATATTTACGATTATTTTCCTAACGCTTTAAGAGTTGGATTTACTGCAACTCCCTGGCGTGCTAATGGTAAAGGTTTTACAGATATTTACGATGAAATGGTAAAAGGTCCAACAGTAGAGTGGTTAATTAATAACTACAAATTAGCGGACTACGATTACAAGAGTGTTGTGCTTGCAGATGAAAGTAAATTAAAGAAATCAAGTACAGGTGACTATACAAAACAATCGATGGATAAAGCGATACCTAAAGCAATATACGGCGATATTGTAGAAAACTATAAAAAATATGCAAACGGTCAAAAAACTATTCTTTACGCACATAGTGTTGAAGCAAGTGAAAATATCGCAGAACAATTTAGAAATGCTGGTATTTACGCAGAACATGCTGATGCTAAAACGAGTGCGGTTAAAAGAAATGAAATCATGATGAACTTCAAAAGTGGCATTATCAAGATTTTATGTAATGTTGATTTAATTTCAGAAGGTTTTGATGTTCCAGATTGTACATGTGTGATTTTAGCAAGACCAACAGATTCGCTTGTACTATTCATGCAACAAGCAATGCGATCAATGCGATATCAACCTAATAAAAAGGCTTTGATTATTGATCATGTTGGAAATTATGCAAGACATGGCTTACCTGATACGCCACATGATTGGAATAAGTATTTTAAAGGCTACAAAAAGAAACGTAGTAAAAAGGAAAATGACGCACCAAAGTTAACCGAGTGTCCTGAATGTTTTACTGTCTATGCTTCTGAATTAGATGAATGTCCTAATTGTGGCCATAAAAATGAAACAGAAGAAAAGAAAGAGTTAGAACATAAACAAGCAGAACTTACAGACATCAAGCCTTTTAAAGTTGATTACACAATTAAACGATACAGCAAAGATTTAAAAGACAAAAAGGATTTAGAAACGTTAGAGGACTACTACCTCTATACAAAAGCGAATAACTATAAAGAATCATGGATTAAATTTAATCATCCATATTACAAACAAGCACCATTCCCAGTCTTATATGCAGACTTAAAACCAATTAAACAAAAATATAACAATTAAAAAGGAGTTTTTATACTATGGCATTATTTACTACAGATTACTCAAATTTAGAAAGCAACGATTTCAGTCCACTACCTGAAGGCGAATACGAAGTGGTTATTAAAAGTGCAACAGAACGTGCAACTAAAAATGGAAAAGAAGAAACACAGTTACAACTTGTTGTAAGAAATGATTTAAAGAAAACATCAGAATTACAAGCTAAATATGCTAATAGAGTGATTTTTGTTGATGAATGGAAACGCACAATCGATGGTCAATATAAGTATAAAATGGATAACTTCATGCACTACTTAAACGGTATCGGTGTTCCAGAAGGTACACCTATTGAAAGTTTTGAACAGTTACTAGATATGTTCAGAGGTAAACCAGTAAGAGTTTATGTTAAGCAAGAAGAAAACGAATATAAAGGTGAAAAGCAAATCACTAATCGAGTAGCACCATGGAACTTTAAAAACACTAAATTTCCACAAGTGAATCATGAGTGGAAGTCAGATGATGATAAACCAAGCAACAATAAGTTCTCAGGTGGTGCAGAAATCAATGATGACGACTTACCTTTCTAATATTCCAGATGAATTAAAACAACTCAATAACTGGTGTGTATGGAAGTTTGAGAATAGAAACGGTAAGCGTACTAAAATACCTTTTAATGCAGCGACAGGTGAGTTCGCTAAATCAAACGATAAAAGTACATGGTCCAGTTATGAAACAGCAGTTAATGCCGAAGGTGTTGATGGGATAGGGTTCTTCTTTGAACCTCCCTATCTCGGCATTGATATTGATGATATTGACGATGATCTTCATAGATTTAAACAAGGTGATAAGTTAGACAATATTGTAAGCGAATTTAACGAGGCATTTAAAAGTTATACAGAAGTTAGTCCTAGTGGTAACGGTTTGCACATTATTGTAAAAGGAAAGATTCCAGGAAGTCGTAGACGTAAAGGCAATATTGAAATGTACGATAGTGGTCGTTTCTTTACAATGACTGGAAAAAATATCGGTAAATACAAAGACGTTACCGAAGTGTCAGAACAAGTATTTAAAACTATTTATAACAAATACCTACCAGATAACACTATTAAATATCCAACTACAAACAACTACCAAGAAAATATTCATAACCTTTCAGAAATTGATGTAATTAATGAAATTTACAATTCAAAACAAGCAAAGCTATTCGATGACTTAATGAAAGGGAATTATGAACCTTATTATACTTCTCATTCTGAAGCAGATATGGCACTCGCTAATATTTTAGCTTTCTGGTGTGCAAAAGATTATTCACAAATGGATAGTATTTTCAGACAGTCTAATTTATATCGTGATAAGTGGGATGAGAAACGTAAGAACTCTACCTATGGTGAACAAACATTATTTAAAGCAATCAATGAAGTTAATAATATTTATACCCCTAAACAAGAAAGAGAAGAAAATCCATTAAGATATGCGCTTAGTCACATATTTGATGCTGAAAAGAAAGATAAAGAATATCCGATTCGCAGCTATGACGACACAGGAAATGCTGATCGTTTTATCGATAGATACGGTCACTTATATAAACACAGTTATATAACTAATAAATTCTATATCTATGACGGTCAGAAATGGAAAGTTGATGATAGAGGCGCTATTAGGAAGCTCATTGATGAAATGATTGAAAGTATCAAAAACGAAAAAGTACTTCATAGTGAAGATGTAACAGAAGAAGAAGCTAGAGAAGCTTTTCAAAAATACTACAAAAAAACTAGAGGTACACAGTCCAAGAAAAACATCATGAACGAATTAATGCACAGAAAAACAGTGACACCTGATGAGTTTGATAAAGACGACATGCTTTTAAACGTTGCAAATGGCTATATTGATTTAACAAGTAGAGAACTTTATAAGCACGATATTAATCGAATGTTTTCTCAAATTGCTAATACAGACTATAGCGAAAAAATGCAACCTGCTGTATGGCTAGATTTTTTAAACGACATTTTTGCAGGAGATAAAGCAGTAATTCGATACATTCAAAAAGCATTAGGTTACTCATTAACTGGAAGCACAAGAGAACAAGTCATGTTCATTCTATTTGGTAAAGGCCGAAATGGTAAAAGTATTTTTGTTGAAACGATTGCAGAAATACTAGGTGATTATTCGAACAACATGCAAGCTAAATCGTTAATGGTAAAGAAAAATGACAACGTTAACACAGATATTGCTCGTTTAAGTAAAGCGAGATTTGTCACAAGTTCTGAACCTAATGAAGGTTTTAGATTTGATGAAGGTTTGATCAAACAAATTACTGGTGGAGATAAAGTCACAGCACGTTTCTTATATGCCGAAGAATTTGAATATACACCTAAGTTTAAGATTTGGGTTTCAACAAACCATAAACCAATCATCAGAGGAACAGATGATGGTATTTGGAGAAGATTAGTGTTAATTCCATTTGATGTGCAAATACCTGAAGAAAAAGTTGATAAAGATCTCAAGTATAAATTACTAAGAGAAGCGCCTGCAATCTTAAATTGGATGGCAGAAGGCGCATATATGTGGATGAGAGAGGGACTTGAGTTGCCAGAGAAGTTAAAAGACGCTGGTCAAACTTATCGTACTGAAATGGATGTTGTTGAGCAGTTCATTCAGGAAAAGTGCAAGAGAGCAGAGGGTGTTAGAGAAACAGGAAAAGCACTTTATGAAGAATACAAGAAATGGGCAGATGAAAACAACGAGTACAAAATGGATAAAAATAAATTTGGCAAGAAATTAAAAGAGAAATTCCGAAGTAAAAGAATGACTAATGGTGTTAATTATTTAGGTGTTGAACTAGTTGAGAAATATCCAGGTTTACGTGGATTAAATTAAAAAAAATGTATACCTAAATGTATACCTATTTTCATAGTTTTATAGTCTGTAAGTATTGATATATCAAGCTTTTTAATACTTTTATGTATACCATGTATACCTATGTATATAAAAGTCCTATACAAAAATATAAAAGATTATATATGTATATATATTTCTATAGAGAAACTTTTTATTGTTAGGTATACATGATTATCCTAAAACCTTACAGCAGTAAGAGTTAGAGACTATTTTAGGTATACATTTTGGTCTACATTATCGAGGTGATCAAGTGTCAGAACAAAAAATACAAAATGAAATAATCTTAGCAATCAATCAACGTGGCCATAGACTTTGGAGAGCGAATGCTGGAAAAGTACAGACAAAAGATAACAGAATAATCAAATTACTCCCTAAAGGCTTTCCCGATACATTCGGTTATCGTAAATCGGATGGCAAGTTTATAGCAATCGAAGTAAAAACGAAAAGTGGACGATTGAGACCTGAACAAGAGAAATTTAAAGACTTTGCAGAAACACAAAACATTTTATATGGCGTAGCAAGAAGTGTGGAAGAAGCAATCGAAATTGTGGAAGGTACGCAGAAAGCGTAAGAAGGAGAAGATGAAGAATGGTAAAGATTAAACAAAAAGTAGAAATGACATTACCAGAATTAATTGATTGGGGATTTAAAAATGAAATTAAAAATATAGAGTTTGTAAGTAATTTTTTCGAAAAGAAATCAGTAATATTCAACTTGAGTGGTTGGGCAGAGTTTAGTGATGAATATGCTTATTTACCAGAAGACACTTTCACAGTAGAAGTTGAAGAAGAAATTACGCAAGAAACGAAACTTCCGAAATGTTTAGAAATTTACTTTGATGACAAAGTAGCAAAAGCAGATGAAATTAATGTTTATATGGAAAAATCAATTAGCGAAATTTTACAAGAAAGTAAAAGGTATCAATTTGAAACAAAAGCTATCTATTTATTCGGTGATAATGGTAATCTAACGCCTATTTGGAAAGATGGCGAATTGGTAGGTGATGAGTAATGGCAACAGTCAAAGCTGAAGTATTAATCAGAGGCACGATTGAGTTACCAGCTTACGAAGAAAGTGACAAAGAAATGAATAGAGTTGTGGAACAAGCAAAGAAAAGTCCTGAAGAAATTTTCGACGATATCGACATTAAAGATGTAGATTTTCGTTATGAGCATTGGAAGTGATCATATGAGAAAACGCAATAAAAGAGCAACACGTGTTTATATCAATGGCAGTCGTATCGCACTAAGAGATGTAGCAGAAATATACAACGTACCACTCACTACCTTACGTGCTAGATATAACAGAGGGTTACGTGGTCCAGAACTAATCTATGGAAAAGGAGTATATGAGTATCGTGATTAATAATGATGAATTAGTAAACAGAGAACAAAGATTGAGCAACAAAGAAAGATACGGTGCTTTGAGTGAGAGAGAATATAACGAACTTATGCACATCAGAGCATCATTCGAAAGAGAGTTAAAACGTAAAAGACGTGAGCAACGTATCGCAAGAGCGAAACGATCAGAGGCGTTAGTTAAAAAGCACAGAGTAAGTAGTAAGTGGTTTAGATACTTAGCAGAGAACGACATATTTCCAAAGGTAAGGGGATAAGTGAATGAAGAACTTAAGAATAATAGAACTTTATAAAGGTGACATCGTGCAATTCCAATGTGCTAATAAAAAGTTTAGTGCTTTTCAAACTGCAATTGTCAATCGTGTGTACGCAGAAGAAATAAAATTTAAAACGGTATGGAAAGCAGAAGTGGAAAATCAAGGTGGCTATAAATTCACACTTACTGATAATGACGACTTTATGAAAGTGAACGAGCCTTTCACACGTAAGGTGGATATGCAGGAAGAACAAGACGTAGTAAACAAACCAAAACATTACACTTACGGAGATATTGAAACCATTGATTATATTGAGCAAGTAACGAAAGACTACAAACCAGAATTAGCATTTGCGATTGGTAACGCAATTAAATATATCAGTCGTGCTAATCATAAGAATGGTAAAGAAGATTTAGATAAAGCACGATGGTACTTAGAACGTGCATTTGAGAAGTGGGAGGACTAACTATGGTGTATATGTACGAGCCTTTCACTCACACAGTAACCAAAACTGACTTATCTCATCTACACAGTATTACAGGTATTCCACACAACACATTATGGTATCAAAGCAAACATGGTATCTATAACGATAAACTAAAATGTTTCTTTTCAGATACATTACCTAGATTTAAGAAGAAACAAGAGTTCAACGAGAAAGTTGTCGTAGAAGATGAAATTTGGAAGTATAGCGAGAAGTACGATCTATATGTGAGTAATTTAGGAAGAATGAAAACGCCTAATGGCAAATATAAGTTCGGTAATGGTTGTAAAGGTGTAATCACAGTAATTTATAAGAACAGTAAATATCGTGCAGCTGATATTGTGTATGAAACATTTATCGGTGGTTTAAAGACAGGTTATCATGCCTACCCTAGAGATAGTAGATACAACAATCTTGTAGCAGATAACCTATTTCCTTCTACTATCGCTAAGTACAGACTATATCGCAGAAATACAGGGCGTTCTAAACCACTTTACCTAGTGGATAGAAATAATGAGATCGTAGAGGAGTTCGCTAGTACAGTAGAGGCACAAAGTGTATTGTTCATTGACCGACGACATATCGCAAGAAGATGTAACAGTAGATGGGTAAATAACGGACTAATGTATGTGTGGGCAGACGAATATGAGGAGTTGAACGCATGATTAACAAAATATTAAACATAAACGATAGCTATAAAGCACCACAACGCATCATGGATATTCTGTATGGCGATATAGAAGAACGTAACAACATATTTATGGAATTTCTTGAAGCGTTTGATAAAGATGTCAATTACGATTGGTTTCATGAATACTTTCAAGATGAACATGCTAATCGTAAGAAACATAAACAAGATTTCACACCGCAATCAATTAGCAAATTACTTGTGGAAATGGTAGACGACACTAATGGTAGTTACTACGAGCCAGCAGCAGGTACAGGCGGGATAATCATTGAGAAATGGAATAAGGATAGAATGAAGCACTCACCTTTTGATTATGAGCCTAGAATGTACTTCTACACAGCAGAAGAATTAAGCGATCGTACTATTCCGTTTTTACTATTCAACATGCTTATTCGTGGAATGAATGGCGTAGTCGTTCAATGTGATGTACTCACTAGAGAAGCACACGGTGCATGGTTTATACAAAATGATGATAACGACCATTTAAGTTTTAGTAGCTTGAATAGACTACCATATACAGAAAGTACAGAGAAAATGCTCAATATTAAATTTGTTGAACATAAATACCCAGATATTAGACAAACAGAAGGTGTACCAGCATGGCTAGTGTCCTAAAGTTAGATGAAACCATAGTACAGACGTACAAATACCAAACAAAAGGTAAAACGCCTACCGAAGTGCAGCACGAACTAAAGGCTATGGGCATAGATGGATTTGTTATTCGTATGTCGAATGTGAAGGTGACGATGAAAGTGCCGAAAGAAAGTAAGTATAAGAACAGGGAGTGTTTGAGATGATACCTAAATTTAGAGCGTGGGATAAAGAGGAAAATAAAATGATAGATTGGGAAGATTTAAGTTTCTTAAAAACTAAGACAGATAAAGATTTAAGAGTGCTTGATTTAATTTATTCTCCACCCAAACTAAAAGACGCAGAAATTATGCAATGGACTGGATTAAAGGATACATGGGGAGACGAAATATATGAAGGAGATATTATAAGAGGTTTATATGATACAGGAATTATTGGATATGAGTGGGTAAGAGCAGAAGTTAAATATGATTTGCTTGAAGGGTTTCAACTAGCACAGTTTGATTTGAACAGTATAGAAATCATAGGCAATATCTACGAAAACCCAGAGTTATTGGAGGATAACTAATTGAACATCAACAATCTCTACACCTACAAAGCAACATGCACCAATGTTGTGGACGGGGACACTTTGGATATCTTGCTTGATTATGGCTTTGATACCTACGCTAAACGTCGTGTACGTTTGCTAGGTGTCGATACGCCAGAAAGAGGACAGGATAAGTTTAAAGAGGCAACAGCGTTCACTAGAGAATGTGTAGAACATAAAGATATCTACGTTCAAACATACAAGAGTGATGTGTTCGGTAGGTATCTTGCAAATGTATGGTACGAGGACGGAACACGTAGTTTGAATGATGATCTAAGGGACGCAGGGCTATTGAAAGAGAATTCTAAATGGAATGAGGGATAAACAGATGAACGCAGAAGCTAAGTTTGTATCTAGTGTTATGGACGCTAGATTGAAGAAAGCAAAAAGAGAACGTAACGCTTATAAGAAACAACGTGATGAACTCATCAATGATATGGCAGAAGTGAAAAGAAAGGCAGAGGCGTGGGATAAACAGAAAAAACAACTACGAGAAATGGTCATTTTTGGTTGTCATCTTGAAGAAAATACACCTAGTAAATACATGAACGAGGCTTATAAGATAGTTTTCAAAAAAATGTGTGAATTAGATTGCACTAACGATTTCCAAAATTTATTAAGTGATTTGGAGCGTGGTAGTGATGTACAAAGCTAATACATTTGAATTTAAACATTTTGATAGAGGTGTGTTTCTCGATACTGAAAGCAAAACACCAGAAGAGAGAATTGAAGAAACTTTAAAAAATGCAAGATTTGTAGACATGAAACAATGCTCATTATCTGATACATCAAATGTAGATACTTTAGTTATAACAATTATTTATAAGGAGGAACAATAAATGAACACATTAGAATTCAAAAAGTTATCAAAAGACGCAACTACACCAGAACGTGGGCGATTAGATGCAGGGTATGACATCTTCGTAGCAGAAACAGTAATACTTGAGCCACAAGAGAAAGCAACAATTAGAACAGACATCGCTGTGAACATTCCAGAGGGGTATGTAGGGCTATTAACGTCTAGAAGTGGTGTAAGTAGTAAAACACATTTAGTGATTGAAACAGGCAAGATTGACGCAGGTTTTCAAGGTAATATGAAGATTAATATTAAGAATGATAATGAAACTTTAGAAAATTGGATTGGATACAATTTTAGTGACCTTGCATTAAATATCGAAGAAAAAGTTATTCCAACACTTGATGATAAAGAAGTGATGATTGGAACTTATCAAATCAACAAAGGCGACAAACTCGCACAACTCGTTATCGTACCTATTTGGACACCGGAGTTAAAAGAAGTAGAGGAGTTTAGTTATGTGTCAGAGAGAGGGACAGACGGGTTTGGATCAACAGGATACTAAGGACATATTAGAAAAAGTAAAAGAGGTGCTGGGGAAGTGACGCAATATTCTAAAGTGTATTTGAAAAAGAACCATCACAAAAGAGGTATCAAATTAG
>ERZ1029870.54-NODE-54-length-15491-cov-5.358513_pt1 | contig 15491 bp, 21 predicted proteins | sample MGYA00519236_ERZ1029870 | MGnify/ENA primary metagenome ERZ1029870 (study PRJEB33666, sample SAMEA4610924) | skin metagenome | biome: Human-associated habitat; feature: Malodor aspect; material: skin | place: Philippines | collected 2015-08 ... | reverse complement strand
GAATTCCAATTCAAGCTCTTCTTCTTCCTCTTCTTCGTCTTCTTCCTCTTCTTCCTCAGCGCTTTCGTTTTCGTTCAGCTCTTCGATAGCAGCCAGAACGTCATCGATATCTTCGGCACCGTTGTCTTGGAAGAAAACAAGAATTTGGGTGAGGGTTTCGAGGTTGATCAGGCCCAGCAGAGCAACGTCGAGATTGAAGGATTTTTTCTTAGCGGATTTCTTAGCCATTACAGTGTAACTCCAGTTTCATTGAGGATTGTTGCGAGGTGCATTTACAGTTTTGAAGAGGATGTTATTTCGACTTCTTTTTCTTCGGCATTTCGACTACCTTACCAGTAGAGCCGGAAGCGGTTTTCTTAGGCTTACGGGCACCAGCATCGGATTCGTCAGGGGCCGAAATTTCATAGGTAACTTTATCGTTACTCATGAAATTTACAGTTTCCTTGGTGGCGGTAGTAACAGTAAGGCTACCGTCGGATTGCAGCTTAACGCGACCAGTCACAGTGGTGAACGGGCGGCGTTGCATAACAGTGACGCTGCTTACTTCGCCTTTGGCACCGAACAATTCCAGAATATCGGTTTTGGGAAATACCGAAACTTTCATTTTCTTGGAAGCGCTGGTCACACGGTGACGGAACAGAACGTGGGTGTCAGTCTGATCAATGATATATCCGGGGACTTCTACCGGTTGAAAGGCGAACCCGGTAACAGTGAACAAAGCACTTTTCGGATCGAAGCTGGTTTTTGCTCCGATACCGCCAAGCTTACGTTCGATTTTAGTTGCACGCGAAACAGGCTTGCGTGCACCCCCAGTTGCTGCTTTTTCTTTATCTGCTTTTGCCACGGGTTATTCCTCTTTTTCAATTGGAGTGAAATTGAGAACAATCTCTTTTTCACCAGATTCAACGGTTACGGTATACCCTGGCATTTCAAGAGCCTCTACAAAGAGACTGCGGATTTCAGGGGATACGTTGAAATTAGATGGATCAAAAACAAGACTAACGCTGGTGTCTACACCTTGCGCTTGAATGTTTTTAGCAAACTTGCACATATTAGCCAATGCTTTAGGTTTAAGCATTACCGGGGCATACATATCAAGTTGTGCTGTAATGTTTACAGTTTTCAGATAAGCACCAGAAATCAACGAACGGTAGCCACCTTTGACTAAATCGCGGAATTCCAGGCTAAAACCTGCATCAGCTTGGGGTTCCAAGCATTTAGCTGCCAATTCACCGTAGCCGGCCATCAAGGATTCCGCAATTTCGTTAATAACGGAATCCATGGATGTTTCATCACCAACATATTGAATATTGGCGTTTTGAACGTCACGTGCAGTACGCACGATTGCTTCTACAGCCTCACGTGCATAACCACGGCTGCCTTTGCCAGCATTTCGAGTAGGGTTTGTGAAATCAATGGAATTACCAGCAATTTCACAAGCACCCAAGCTTTCCAGAAGCTCAAAAATAGCGTTCATTTTTACAACATAACGCAAATGCAGCGCGGTTTTCACGTTGTAGAGAAACTTTTGCTCGGTGGGCGGGCGTGAATCAGACATAGCGCGAACCTCTGCATCAATTCTCGGTGCCTGAGCAGAAGCCAGTTGCATATGCGCAACATCAGCATAACTTTTGTTATCTTGCATTTTAACTCTCCATGGGGAAACGACGTACTGGAGTCGATGCGGACGTTTGCATCAAAAACCCAATAACTCGCAAGCCTGTGACCTTTTCAAACAAAGCTTTCAACTGTTTTACAGTTTTGGTCGTAACGAAGAAAGCCTGTTCCAGTGCTGGATGGCACAGGCAATTAAACCCGTAGGTTTGCAGCAATTGCTGAGCCATATACCCATTACCTACAGCAACAAACCCTTCTTTACTGCGGTAGTTGTAAATTTCAGTAACGACTACCTTGAGATAATGCTGAGGTTTGGTACAAAGGTATTTTGCATAAGCCTCTTCTGGATCGTAGGTTTGACTTTCCGCAATATGAATTTGACGCTTGAGTCTACTAACCTTACGACGAATTTCTGCGTCTTCGCGGCGCTGCAAAACCTTTGAAAGACGTTGCATTTCATCTTTCATGTTGTTTATATTTACAGTATCAGGGCGCTCGGCAAAATCAGACTCAGGAAGCAACGCAGAGCAATCATACGCGTCGAAATAGTGAACGGGGTCTTTTGTACCGCCGTTCACTACTGCAATAGTAGCTACAGCTACAACCAGATTGTCTGGCAGGTATTCTTCGACGATAATCTGACGGTTATTATGTTCGCCTAGATAACGTGGAATGCCCAAGGCAATAAGCTTGTCGATGCTAACAAAACGATCACCAGAAAAGGCCGCATACAGGTGCGGTGCAACCCCAGGAACTTTGCGATAAAAGAGATAAACTCGCATGCCATCAAATTGGGGAACCGCATAAATGTGTTCGGGGGTTTTAATTTCAAACCGCTCCAGACGCTCTGCGGCGAACAAACACGGCAGCGTTAGCTGGTCTGGATAAATTATGGCCGGCGCTTTGGTGTAATCTTTACGTAGTTTACGGCACGCGGCTGAAAAATCTGCATTCGCAGCAACATCAAGGGTGGAGAAGCCCGTCCACAGCAAAGCCACTTCTTTATTGGCAGGGAGGCCAAAGCCTACGTTATACATCATTGCTACAGTCACCATATCTGTCAGATTTCCAGAAATGGCACCGCGACAAATTCTCTTAAGAGCACTGTACTCAAGCATCGGTTTCACCGTTACTTGTTGGTTGACCAAACGACCTTCGTACTTATACGAAAATTCGTGAATTGTTCCGCGATCAGATACTGACTGAAGATATCCTTGCTGATACAGACGGTGCAAGAGTGATTTCAGCATTTTCAATCCCCTCAATTACATTGTTGGTGTCGTCGTTAAAAACAAAGAACAGAAATTCATCGTTACCCATAGCACAGGCGCACACGCCAAGAGCATCAAGCATTGGATACGCCAGAACATCCGTTATGGAAATACTATTCGGAACATTCATTACAAACACGGGAGAATCCTTTAGAAACTCCAGTACAATGTCACCAACAATAGCACTGTTCATTATAGACCCCGTAGTGCGCTCTCTACATCAGCGTAGGTCATATTTACAGTTTCGCCTTGGTTGTGCATAAGCCATACGCCAGGGGCGTTTTCTTCGAACCATACGCCAGAAACAGACAGACCATTCCCAAGGGGGAGGCATTTAAATTTGTCGATAAGGGTTTGCGTTGCGTGAAGGTGTGGTTGGGCCAAACGGCGGCACAAACCAACAAGTTCATCCAAATCACTGACGTAAAATTTGATATCGTCTATGGTCAAAATTAGACCATGTTCGAAGTAGACAAGTGCAGGGCGCACAAGATCGATGGTAAGGCACGGGCCATTCATATGGGTGCCTTGGTATTGCGGATTTAATTGCAGTTTTTCTAAATGTGGTCTTAGACTGAACATTAATTCTTTGCGCATGTCGATTCCTTAAAGCAAAAAGCCGGGGCGTGAACCCCGGCTTGATTACGGCTTACAGGTGGAAGTTTTTCACGTGGCGAACGAGTGCGTCGATTGCCAGGAAAGAACGATCACTATCGCTTTCACTAGACAGCGTGAAAGAAGGCAGCGATTTGTTCAGGATTTGTTTTTCACCCAACGTGATTTGCATGAGGGCATTGTTTTTGTCTGACAGTGTGACAGTGTTGTCGATCAAAATTGCATCGGCACCTTCTTTTTGCAGGGCTTCCAGCAGTTCGACCATACGATGATCAGTTTGTTGGGCTGGGGCTTCAGCTTGCACTTCTACCGGAGCCGGCACAGGCGCTGCATCAGGTTCGTCAGCTTGTGCTTCGGCTTGTGCTTCTACCGGAGCCGGCGCTTCAGTTTCGAATTCCAGTTCGGCGGGGATTTCGTTTTCAATGATGATTTCCGCTACCGGAGTTTCGACAACTGGAGTTTCCTGTACCTGAAGAACTTCTACCGGGGCAGGTTCGTCTTCGATATCGAATTCCAATTCACCACCGGTAGCAACCGCCGGATTTTCAGCCGGAAGGTTTTCGAAAGAAGGTTCATCGTCGTCAGGCAGCAGAATATCTTCCTGCTCTTCGTCCTGCTCTTCGTCTTCATCGCGTTCGCGGAAAATAAAATCTTCATCGTCGTCCATCAAACGAATCGATTCGATTTCGAGAATGTCATCGTCATCCAATTCGATATCGCTAAGGGTAATATCCACACCACCTTCCATTTCGGAAATGTGGTAGAAGAGTTCAGGACTTGCAATCAACGGCAGCAGCGTTTCCAGCAGACTTACGATGTTGGGCACGAACGGGCTGGTACTGATTTCGATCAGTGCAACCGTTACCGAACGATCATTATCCAAGTGGAAAATTTCCCACATACTAGGATTCGTTTCGATTTGTTGAACACCTTCGATGGTTTCGAGAATCAGTGCAGTGGTGTGTTTTGCTTGAAGGGTTTTCATGATTTTTTACTCGTATGAATTAACGTTTAATAGGTGCCGGTTAAGACACCTATTATTTCTGGTTACGCTACTTCTTCCATGCGCGACAGGGAAGCCATGGTGACGTTATCCAAACGAACCATGTTACCTTTATCGTTCTTCGCGGTTTTCACCACAACGATATTGTCTTTATTGTCCAGGCCGAACAGGACATATTCAGCGCCATCCTGCTCCAGCGTGGTGATACCCGGCAGAATGTCGGTGCCAATCGAATCCATGGCCTCTTCGCTTGCAAACCAACGTTCTACGTAGGCTTTTGCGTTGACGCCGAACATGGTGTGCAGCGCTTCTACAGAGTTTGCAATCAACTCTTCTACGTTGGTTTCTTCCTCTTCCTCTTCGAAGTCGAATTCGGTAGAGGCTTCGTCGTCTTCCTCTTCCTCTTCATCTTCTGCATCGAATTGCGGTTCATCGGAAGCAGCCGCACTAACTACTTGGCTAGGTGCGCCCAGGCCGTGGCTTTTACGAATTTCTGCAATCTTGGCTGCAATTTCGCTTTCAGTTGCATCAGTGGTGGCGAAGTACAGACCGACGCACAGGAATTCATCGCCAGCTACCGCAATCGAAGTAATCAGCGGAATGTCATAGGCGAATTTCTTGCCCATGGCGGCGCGTACAGCATTTTCAGAAAAATCAGCGATATCGGCGGCACTTTCACCGTCGAATGCAACCACCGGCATTTTACCGGTATTCGCCAACGGAAATTCGCGCTTCGGAATAACCGACGAACGCGGGGTTTCGGCCACGAAAACGTCATCTTCGACTTCGATGCTGGAAACATCGATAACTTGATCGTTGGACAGACGCACCTGATTTTTCGATTTGTTGACCGCTACCACTTTCAGCGGATCGCCATCGACGTAAATTTCTTTACCTTTCAGCTCGGAAATATTTTCAGGAACGGTCAGGTCTTCGCCATCATCGAAGTTCAGTTCGTCTTCCAGCTCTTCCTCTTCTTCGTCCGATTGAAGAACGAGAACACCATCAGCATTGCGAATCAGATCAGTAACCGCGATTTTACGACCGGTATCGGTTTTCAGATTGCCGGACGGGAAAACTTTCACGATTTCTTCAGATTCGCCATCGATCAGAATTTCTTCACCCTTGATCTTGCGAATGTCGATTTCTTCAGCTTTTGCGGCTGGTTTTTTCTCAGCCCCGCCAGCTTTCGGAGCCTGTTTATCGGCGGGCTTGGTTGCAGCTTTTTTCGGCGCGGCTTTGGCCGGGGCTTCGCCACCAGCGGTATAGCCTTTGCCTACGCGGCGAACGTTCGCCAGTTCGACAACGGTGCCGTCTTCGAGAACGATTTGTTTCGCAACGCGCTTGATTCGTGCAACTGCAACGCCGTCGATTTTGCGGCCTTCCAGCTCAGCAATTTCTATAGCTTTGGCGACATAGCCGGTAGCCGCTGGTTTCGATTCCGACTTTTCTTTAGCCGGGGCCGATTTACCAGCAGTCAGATCGATGAAAACACCACGACCGCGATTGAAAAGATCGGTAATCTGGTATTCGTTGCCTGCGTCCGTACGGACGATGCCTTTGCTTTTCAGCTCCTTTACAACGGTTTCCTTGTTGGTGCCTTTACGGGTAATAACGTTGATGCTTTTGCCTACGTAGCTCATGGTGAATCTCCAAACTTACCGTTTAATGTGAGTGCCCTGATTTTGGGCATGACTTTGCCGACGCCGCAAACATTACATAAGGCCAGGGTACGTTTGCAAGCCCTTGTTGTGAAACTTCCCTTATGTCGTGAGCGGCTTGTCGTCGGGCAGCAAACCGCCAGCAACCCAAACACTACACAAGGCCGGGCACCTATGCAAGCAAAACCCGCTTTACTTCCCTTATGCTGTGAGTGTGCTGCACCCGGGCACTCAAAGGCCCGGTAGGCAAACCATACGCAAGGCGGGGCCGGCTGGCAAGCTCTAAGGTTGTTTCTTCCCTTATAGCGTTAGATAAGAACAAAGGGGCCGTGGCCCCTTTGCTTATACAGCTTTGCGTGTATTGGCTTTCGATAGCAGGGCTTGTGAGTTTTCATCGAATCGAGTGTTAACGTTCAACAGTCGACCAAGGGCTAACGCACAAGAGTCACCCAAACCAGGAAAATCACTAGCCACAAGTTCGTACAAACCACGGTAACTAAACTCCGCAATTTCATACTGTGCAGAAGGCACAGGAAAATCCTCACCCTCTTCAACACCGCTGCGTGAGATTTTAAACGAAGCCGATTTTTTAAGAATCTCTAAATAGGCCTCGTGCCGCACACGAACGAACTTGAACGCACAGGAATCTCCCTGCTGTGCAAACACAGGAACGATAACCTCACAAAAACGCCGCGAACACCAATGCTGTGGATTCATTAACTGTTCGGTTCGCACAACACCGGTGTGGAGAATTATTGGGAATTCTCTTTCAGCCGGCCACCAGAAAGGTAGACGTACTAAATGCTGATCATTACCTACATCATACATTTTGTAGGTTGTGTTTGATCGTGTGTTGTACAATCCAAACCGGGCAGTAATTTTATCCGCAAACTGTTCAGGTACGCGCACCGATCCATTTGACTGGAAATGGGGAACAAGCTTGATGATATCGCCATCCAGTGTAACCACGGCGCCCATGGCAGAAATCAAATTCTGAATAAGGCGCACGCTTTCACTAGGCATTTTAACCAAATCTAGTGCACATTCACGAACATGCACGCCATTGATCAACTTGGCGATCTTACCTAGCACGGAAACGCTCATTACTTCGATTCCGATTCAGCTTTAGCACGCTTTGGGGCTTTAACGCTGTCAGTTTCTGATTTGGCTTTAGTTGCCGGCTTGGCGGCTGCTTTTTCCAAACCCTTCAGTTCGCGAGTGAGTGCTTTGTCAGTGGCTTTCGCTTTGACGATGGATTCTTTAACGCTTGCTTGCAGAGCTTCGGCAGCGGTTTGAGCTTTTTTAGTCTCAGCGATGACTTTCTTTTGTGCAGGCGTTGCTGGTGCTTTTTCCAGAGTTTTCAGCAGCGCATTATTGCCGGCAATGCTGGTTTTCAGAGTTGCTTGCAGCGAGTCAAAACTACGCAGGGCAGCAGTGTTGGTTTTGATTTCGGCTTTAACAACTTTGGAAGTACGATTAGTCATGATTTTACCTTTAAATGGAGAGTATACTTTGTTCAAGTGTATGCAGACCATAACGCCTACACAGTTTCATCGCTGCATCTACAGACGCAGGGCCAATCCGCATATCCAAGTTGGATACGTCATACACGTCTCGCCGGATTGTTACGAGTTCGCGATTACGCCGGATAATTTCATAAGTCTCTTCGTTGCGAGATTTCTTAGGAAACTTCTCAAGCGGAATTTCTAGCAAATCGTCATAAGCTTCAATCAATTTTTGGGCAGTTACCGTACCGACGCCTGGCACCCCAGGAATGTTGTCGATACTATCACCATCCAAAGTTAGGAAGTCTATGATACGATCAGCTTCAACTCCGAAGTACTGTTTACAGTTTTTCGGAGTTATGATTGCATCCTTATTTGGATTATAAAGCCTTACCTTCTTTGAAACCAACTGGGCAAAGTCTTTATCTCCTGATGATATCAATGATTTACAGTTTGCTGCGGCACCAATGATATCGTCCGCCTCTACACCATACTTAGATACCACACAAAAGCCGCAATAAACGGCAAGTTGCATGATAATAGGCAATTGCGTTCTCAAAGACTCTTGAATCGCTGGGTCTTTATCGCGAGTTCCTTTGTACTCAGGCCACAGCTCATGCCTGAAATTTTTACCTCTGTTGTCAAATACAATGAGCAATTCATCGGGTTGGAATCTACGCAGATAACTAAACATCATGCGATAAAAGCCAATCACTGCGTTAGTAGGAACACCTTTGTGCGAAAGGCCACCCTTTACCGCGTAGAACGCTCGGTACATTTGGTTTGTACCGTCAATTATCAATCTCATTTCTATTTCTACGCCATTCAGTTATGGTGTGCGTTATGTCGGCAATACTAAACACAGGTGGTTTTATCATACCGCGTGCAGAAAAAAGCTTTGCACTGGCGAGAATCTTTTCCACTAACCAACGTTTGTTTCTAGTGACAGCTATGTACTCAGCCCCTACTGCCGTATCAAAAATTACGGCACCGTGCAGATCAGGGAGCGGCTGACCGATTCGACGGAATACTACGTGCTTGCCAATCTCTACAAATTCTTTTTGGTCGGTATTGGATATAAACCTAACCAAAGCTTTCGGTAGATGATCGTTTACGTAATTCGGCAAAAGTTTAAAGCTTACGCACGCTAAAAACGTGTGCTCTTCATTTCTTGTGACCTTTCCCTCGAACAGCGTTTGCATGGCGACGCCCCCATACTACGAAACCTTCAAGTGAAATCAGATAAGTGTGAGTTGCTGTTATACGCAGTGCTCCAGCAGCGGGTTTTTTGGAACCTTTTTTATCCCATTTGCATTCTACACAGACAGCGCCGGGGCCACAAACAATTTCAGGATGGTCAGGAATTATGTGGCTGAAAGCTTCGCCAAAATCGACGACAGTGAATTTTTTGTCTAATACCACACCACATTCTAACTTAACATCGATTGCAGTTTCAGATGCTTCGATCACCTGCTCTGCATGTGGCTTGTTGAAAAGTGCATGAAAAGTACCTTTCTTAGTTGTGACATAAATTCCAGTGCCGTCGATCTTGATCATTTTTAATCCCTCGCCATGCCTCGGCCTGTGATAGCCCAGTAGCCGGTAATCGGCGGAACGTAGAGGCTGTTGTCGAATTTGCTATATGGAATTGGATTTACACTGTATATAACATCATGGCCGAACCCAGGACATTTGTGTGTAGTGAGGTTAAACCGTTTGCACATTTCCTCAAGGTAAATCAACAGGTAGCGCTTATCGGTTGGGTGAGATTCTGAATTTGTGACGCGCATGAAATTCAGAATGGTAATCCCATCACGGTAAATTTCGTACAAATGTTTGTATGTACGGCCTTCATTCGGAGCATTAACTGTGCTGCCGTGATAAAGTGCCTGAACTTCTAGACTCGGTACTGCAACGGCGTGGTACTGCTCAACGATTTCTTCTAAAGCTGCTGCATCATAGTGATGCCAGTCCGGCGCGTCTAGAGCAGCTTGGGATTCAAGAAACTCTTCGTAGGACAAAGCATTAATCAGCACGATTTTTACCTCCGCAGGTTGTGCACCCGCCTTTACGTTTAATATTCGCATAAATCTTGTTGTACGTGTTGTTATTTGAACCGCCGCTCATAATTTGCTGACGCTCTGCACCGGCGCGGGTATATCGCTCAGTCATGTTCTGTTTGTTGAACATCAAATCATACGGGAATGCACGTTGGTTGGTTTGTTCCCACAAAGGAATACTGAATGCTTCATTCTTTACAGTTTCAAGCTCATAACCTTCAAGCACAGGCGGGGCTTGAAGGTTTACACGAAAGGCTTTAATGACGCGCCCATTATGGTCAACCATCATAAGCGATGCCAACTCCAGTTTGGCAAAAGCTAGGTTAATCAAAGGCCCCATTTGAACAGCAGGTACGGCAAACCAAGTATCTTTTGGTTCAAGCCCTTCTAGTTCTGGCACATAAAAGCCACGCACCATGCAGTAAACAAGCGCGTTAAACTTAACGCCACTATAGCTGTATACTTCCATTGTGTTCTCCGAAGTGAATGTAGAGGCCGTCGAAGCCTACAGTGAAATTAGTAGGATCAAGTACGATACCGTAACCGCGCAATTCGACTTCACGATGTTGTACAATTTCTACATCTACGGGAACAAATTTATTTCGCTTCAACTGATACGCAACAAATGTTGCGGGAAGCGTAGAGTCTGTGTAAATGCTATACGTACGCATACCGTCAAAAACACGGTAGTAGTTTAGGTTCGGCATCGATTTGATGGCTTCAACTTTGAACAGCTTTCGAGAACCATCGAAATTCATGATGTTGATCGCGGACATTAAGCTGCCATACCCAAAATCCATGGGCACTTCAAACTGTCCATTAAAATAACTTGCGCGGGCGATAATCATATCTCAATCCTTTGTTGTGTTACGTCTGGTTTTTTCAGATAAGCAGCTACGCGAGCATCAGTGTCGTCAGCCGCCCGACGCCCTGGATTTTTCTGATCACGTAGCAGTTTCTTAATTTCAGTTTCCAGCTCTTTGATTTTCTTCTTAAGTGCATCAGCTTCCATCTTGGCAAGCTGGCGGATTTTACGATCCAAAATAATCTTGGCGTCTTCTGTTGGAATCTTGAGCACTTTAGACAACGCAACGTCAGGATCATTTGACGCTAGCACTTTAGGTAGTGCCTTCAGTAACGTGTCCATGTTTTCGATTGCGAACAGGTACACCTGATTCACATGCAAATCTTTGCGCGTTTGCTCCAGCAAGTATTCGATCATGCGCAATTCAAGTTTGATACGGTACTTGACCCAAGCACTAAAGTACTGTGCATAGTTCAGATATTTAAAATCGTTGGACGTATGTTCTTTACGAACGGTGATACCTAAACGATAGTGTACCTTTACGCGTACAATCTGATCTACCTTGTGGCAAATCTCGTCGAAGCGTTCGTCTGTGATATTTTTCACACACTCAACGATGAAAAGCGCACCATACGGGCCGGATCGCTTATCTTTTTTACTCGGTGAAGGAGTAGCTGAGCGTACTCCATCAATTTCCGCAATTTTCGCCATGGTGCGGTCAATACTTTCGGTACTGGCCAAGGTTGTGGGGCAGTAGCTACGCAGTCGAATTTCACGTTTCTTTTCGTCGTATTCTGTCAGAGGTTTGTACGTTACAGGCCCGCGCCCCGTCTCCAGAAGTTCAAGAATGTCTGCGTCTGTAGAATCATCCATGCAGCCAAATGGGTGCATAACTTCCAAAATGTCGCAGAGGTCGGCGGCTGTGAACGTTTTACCGCGCAGCATTGCTGAAATAACATCAGCCACTGTGCGCAACGAGAATGCTGGATTCCCTGCACGTACTCCATAAGCAGGTGCTGGAATACTTGTAACAAAAAGAAGTGTAGGCAACAACGCCGGCAAATACAGAGGCAACACGTCATCGTTAGAGTAGTTCGGTAGATACGGAACCACTTTCAGATATTTTGGATCGAGTAAAAACGCATGCGCGAATTTACTCATACGTGCTTCAGAATATCGCATAGCCGCTGGCGGTGTGGATGGATTACCCCAACCACCTTGACCGTCTACAAACGGAGGCACTGTATTTGTAATTGTTGCCATTGCATCATGCAGTGCCTTATCACCGTGGGGGTGATATTTACCAATCCCATCACCTACAGTCCGCGCTGTCTTTTTAAAAGCTTTATCTGGAGTTAACCCTAGCCCATGAAGACTCCAAAGCACTGCACGGTGCGAAGGCTTTAGACCATCGCGAAAGTCTGGAACTGCACGCTCTTCAACCACGTACGAACCATAACGGAAAAGCGCGTCACGTGTAAAATCAGAAAGTTTCTGATCTTGAATGTTCGCGTTCATAGGGAAACGTGAAGTAATTTTTGAAGCCGCCGGTGGAGGCACAATTTTAGTAGCTACTTCTTTCGTCTTCGTTACTTTCGCAACTGCCTTAGATTTTGGCGCTGCTTTCTTGACTGGAGCCTTAGTCATTAACTGACCCTTTTAAATGTTGGTTGAACAGGACAGATACCAAAATGTTGTGCTGCCCTTGCTCGCAAGAGTCAACACACGTACCTATGATTATCTTTTGGCAGCCACTACACGCTTTGTAGTAGTGAGAAATGGCATCCTGAATTTTACACAACGCTTCCTCTTTGGTAGTTGCGAATTCAGTGAACCATTTCGCGATTCCCAACAAAGGCTTTTGCATAGCGTACGGTTCTACGTTGACACCAATTTTAGCTTTTAGTGATTCGCAGAATTCATCTGTTATATCAATCATCTTCAAGCCCCAGCAAACGCCGACGATGCACTGCGTCTTCAGCTACTACACCACGGAAGAATTTTTCCTGGTCGGCATTTTCAAATGGATTGATACGAATGAGTTTTCGTACTTTGGGATCAAATGCAATGGGCTCAACGAAAGTTTCATCTACTTCACCCCACCCCTTGATGCGTACGATTTCCTTATCCTTTACAGAACTGGGGGCGTTGGCTCGACATTCAGCAAAGGTCATTCCACCGTAAAGTTTTCCTTTTTGCACTGCGGCGTACAGTGGAGCATCTACGCACCAAACACGGCCCTCTTTAAAGAGGTTTGGCATAAGGCGATAAATTGCCGCCAAGAAAAGTACAGCAATGTGACCACCGTCAGGGTCAGAGTCCACAAGGAAAATTACATGCGCAACACGCAGCTTGTCTGTACTCAATTGCGGATTTTCTGCTTTAGGGTCTAGGGTTTTAAGATCGGCCCCCATAGATAAAAGCATTTGTTGAATTTCTTTGTGCCCAAGTACTTTAGCGAGCGAAGCCGTAAGGGCATTTAGCGGCTTACCACCGGCAGCGAGAACTTCTTGGTATCGAGTATCGCGGGAATCAACGGCAGGCCCTTTTGCAGAATCACCTTCCACGATGAACAATTCTCGCTCATGCGGTTTTGCATCTTTCGCGGCGGCGAGCGCAGCCGGCAGCACATTACCTTTTTTCTTTTGCTTAACTTCCGCCATAGATTTAACCACAGCAGCAAGTTCGGCACGGCCTTTGGTAATTGCTTGCGCTCGCTTGATGATATTTTTGGCTACAGACGGATTGGCACTAAAATATTTTTCAAATTCCGGCTGTAGTGCTTCCTGAACTTGCTTGTCTACCTTGGACGACAATTTGTCCTTTACCTGGCTAGTGTATTGTGCGCCGTGCATACGCCAGTCGAACATGCCTGTAAGGCCAATCAACAAATCCGATCCTGTGTACCCCTGACCAGTTCCTTTGCCTTTGGTTTTCTTTTCAGGTACAGCCTTTTTAATTGCTGCCGAAAGGGCCGCTGTAAATCCGGTTACGTGCCAACCACCATCAGCCGTAGGCGAGGTGTTCACGAAAGTTAGAAAGTTATCGGCGTCGGTGTGATCAGTCCACAAAAGCGCGCATGTGATGTTATCGGATTTGAACGTAAACGGCTTACCCATCGTCGCCAGTTCACGCTCTTCGCACATGAATTTCGGAACGTAAGCCAAATCCTTTTTATTCAAGAAAATGCGATCTTTTATCTTCTTCCCTCGAACTTCTCGTAGGCGTATCTCTAGACCTGGATTCAGTAAGGCTATATTCTCAAGCCAGCTCGATATGGAAGCAACGTCTGCGATAGCACGTTTAAAATCTTTCGGTAAACTTTTACCACGTCGGCTATCCTCAGATACAATGGTCTGATCTACCTGAAACGCGACAACTGTGCCGTACTTTTTTGGGGCCTCTTTGAGTAGGTCTACAACATCAGCATCTATAGATTTTACTTTTACCGGGTGCGGGCCTTTGGACGTAATTTCACCTTTTTGAAACGACTGGAAGACCAGTTTTCCATTATACGTAGACCACAGTCGCAGATTTTCACAAACCGCATTCACGGCAGACATGCCGATACCGTGAGTACCAGCGGATGTTTTGTACGCCTTGTCGTTAAATTTGCCGCCGGCTGACAAAATTGTATACGCGGCTGTCATGATGGAAATTTTCTCACCAGATTTTAGAGTTTTGAAATCTGTAGGAATACCACCAGCCTGATCGGCCACGATATAAATTTCTTTGTCGAAGTTCAAAATAACTTCAATGATTTTGTTACGACCAGCAGTGTGTTCGTCGTACGCATTATCGACGCCCTCCTTGATGCATCTGTATACCATAGCGTCCCCTAGCTCACCTAGGTACATGGTAGGCGACACTCGAACGGAGGAAAGCCCTTCGTTAATAACGAACCCATCCTGACTTGCGCTTTTTTTAACGGCCACGCTGCTTCTCCATATGTAATTTTATCAAATCGTCAACGCAGTACTGCTCGTAGTAATCGGCAAAAATGTCTTCTTTATTTACGGCGGGCATTGACTTTCGTCTCTTTTTTAACGGCTGTTTTGGATTTGGGTTTTAGTGACTTTGTGAGGGTTTGATTTAGTTCAGAGTATGTTTCTGTGCTGAATGTAGAAATAGCACGCAATATTGTGTGTTTATCCATGACAGCGAAATAGGCGTCACCTTCAGGATTTGTTTTTGCAAACACACGATAACCATCTATTGTCTTAATACCGTCCTTTTCAATCTTACGTGCTGTAGAAAGAAGTTTTGCACGCGGCTTTTCGTCGTTAACAATGCTATCAAACAGAGAAAGTGCCATGAACGCTGCCCTTTGTGTGGAGTTTATAGCTACCCTTTACAGTAATGAAAAACCCCGCAAAAAAAGCGGGGTTATCTTTAAGGGGTTTTAATGGTATGAAGTGCTGGAATATTTTGATATTCATATTTTAGTGATGAAGCTGTAGCCTCTTCATCTTCGGAATCATCTTCGGATTCATCGTCTTCGGATTCATCGTCTTCGGATTCATCAGAGTCATCATCAGATTCAGAGTCCGTGGAGTCTTCACTTTCCGAATCGCCGTCTTCACTTTCCGAATCGCCGTCTTCACTTTCCGAATCGCCGGATTCATCCAAATCGCTAACGTCTTCGCTGCCGCTTTCTGGTGTTTTTGGTTTCTTCGCTGCCTTCTCTGCTTTCTTCGCAGCAGCTTCCTGTTCTTTTTTCAGCTCTTCCTCTTGCCGAGCCTTTTCTTCTTTATCGCGAATGGCTAATTCTTCATCTGACGGGATTATTTGTTCAGATGCGCCAAAGTCTGGAGCAGAATAAATACCGGCGGCGGTTGATACTTCTTTCATATTAATGTTGATTTTCATGCGGCGTCCTCTACGTATACCGATCCATGTTGGGTGTTATGTCCAAAACTTTAATAATCTGACTTTGGGTCAGATTGTGTTTCAT
>ERZ1029870.52-NODE-52-length-15596-cov-6.664372_pt1 | contig 15596 bp, 14 predicted proteins | sample MGYA00519236_ERZ1029870 | MGnify/ENA primary metagenome ERZ1029870 (study PRJEB33666, sample SAMEA4610924) | skin metagenome | biome: Human-associated habitat; feature: Malodor aspect; material: skin | place: Philippines | collected 2015-08 ... | reverse complement strand
GAGGTTCCGCCATGCCAGTAGCGATCGAGCATCACGTCGCCCACCACCAGAACGGCGGCTTGGTCATAGCGGGGCATGGTCAGTTTCATGGTGGCTCCAGAAGGGGAGAAAAACGGGAAAAATCATAGCATGAGCCAATCGGCGTACCGCTTAACGCTGACGGACCCAGAACAGTTCGTGGCGACGCACGGCCTTGCGGAAGAACTCGTCTTCGCCCGTGGCCGGCCAGCGACGCCCGGCCAGCAGTTGCTGAATCAAGCGGCGCAGGCGCCTTTTCAGCGGCAGTGGGCCTTGCAGATCATGCTGCAGGCCGAGCGCCATGGCCTTGTCCAGTTGCTGCTCGGCATCCAGCGCCGGGCTCCACAAGCGATCAGCCGGCAGCGCCGTCAGCGCCGGCGGCAGGGCAATGCCATTACCGGCCGGGCCCATGGGCCAACGGTCGTTGTCGTGTAGATGGTTGGCGTAGAGCAACAGGGTTTGCGGCTTCCAGCCGCTGCAATCGCAGGCTTCGAGCACGGCACGGGTGCTGGCGACATGGTCGTGATGTGGATCGAGTTCCGGGTGCGGCGTCAGCAGCACTTCGGGGCGGTAATGCTCGATCACGGCGACCAGATCGGCGATCAGGTTGTTCCAGGTCGGCTGGCCATCGGCGTCCGCCGGCAGCGTCAGCGGGTTGTGACAGCGCACGCTGCGAATATCGCTCTCGCCCGACTCCCGCGAGCCAAACGGCGTTTGCGGTTGCTCGGCCATGACCGGTAATTGCAGGCAGTAGTAACCGAGCTGCACGCAACGCGCTTGGGTGACCCCACCCCAGAGCGGCGCGGCCAGGCTGTCCCAGGCACGCAGCCGCCCCTTCAGGCGAGCGGCGGCGGCCTTGTCCAGGCCGAGGCGCTGATAGTTTTTGGCCTCGATCTCACCCTGTGTCAGGGTGACGATCGCGGTGTCGGACGAGCGGCTGTACTGACCAAAGGCCGCCAGCTCGGCATCGTCGGCATGCGGCGCGATGATCAGCATGCGCTGCTTACTGAAGTCCGGGTTACGCATGGCGTGCAGGCGCAGCTCGCCATCTATTCGGCAAAACCGTGGAACGATGCTTAGCCCGTTCGCCTGCTGCCCGGATAAATTGAGGTAACGACGCCCGGCAACGCCGCGCTCGAAATCCTGACGGTCATCGCCGAGCAGAACATGCGGGTCGAGCCAGCGCCCGAGCCATGTTGCCGTCAGACGCAGCTCGAGGATCTGCGTGTCACGGCCCTCCAGCCCCGCCTCGACATACAGGGCGCCTTGCTCGATGCGCGCCGGCACACTCAGACAGTCATCGGGAAAGTCATAGCGATAGTCGTCGCGCGGCGAATAGAACAGGTGATCGGCAAACCAGGCCTCGTGCGCCACCCAGCCCAGCACCAGCAGCAGAGGCGGCAGCCACCAGGCAACGCACACACCCAGTACCAGCAGGGCCAGCAGCGCCACTGACAAGCCGATACGTTTGTTGCGCCGGTGGCGCCTGAGCAGTTGTTGCTTGCGTCCGTTCATCGCCTCACACCTGATAGACCGGCACCCGGTTGCACCAGCGATCCTTATATTCGCGGTCGGCGCGGCCGAAGGAGTAGCGCAGCGGCTTACCCAGCGCTCGCGCATGCTCCCATTCGCTCTGCGTATTGACGAAGCTGAGCACGCTGCCGGGGCTGAACTCGCGCTGCTGCGGGTCGACCCCACCGTTGATGTATTCCAGGCTGACCCATTGCGGCGCCTCGACGCGATAGAGCACCTGGATCGCCACCGGCTCGTCGTTGAGATAGATCAGCGAGCCGGTCATGAAATCGCGCAGCCGGGTGAACACCTCGGCCAGATGATCCTTGCCGGTGGCCGCGAAGCCCCAGCGGCGCTGGAACAGATCGGCGTAGATGCGCGCCTGTTCCTCGGGCGTCAGCTCCAGCATCGGCCGGATCACCCCGCCCGCCTCCTCCAGCAAACGCTGTTCACGGCGCTGGTTGTAGCGGAACTTCTTGCTGTACTGCTCCGGCTCGCGGGCCAATGCCAGCCCTTCGGGCTGCTCGCTGATGCCGGTAAGTTGAGCGGCATTGAGCTCGGACAGATAGCGCACCCGATGACGCAACGGCACATGCGCATCGGCAGCCAGCGGCAGGATGATCTCGGCATTGCCCAGGTCGAACAGGCCACGCTTGCCCTGCTGTTTGAGCACATCCTTGGACAGGGCCAGGTGTCGCCCCCAGGTCGGGATAGCAGCTTTTAGCTCACCACCTGACTGCCATCCCAGATAGCGCACCGGGATACCGGCCAGATTGGCCAACCGTGCCACCACTTCGGGGTGAGTGGCAACGCTACCACCGAAACGCCCCCAGGCCTCGGCGTAGTCAGCCGCATTGATTGGCGCCCAGCCGCGCTCACGCCAGAATTGCAGACGATTCAGCATCAGGCGTTCAGCTCGGCTACGACGGACTCGTCGCCGTCCTCGAACTGCTTGGCATGCAGTCTGGCGTAGTAGCCATTCTGTGCCAGCAACTCGGCATGCGTACCGCGCTCGACGATCTGCCCCTGATCCATCACCAGAATCAGATCGGCCTTCTCGATGGTAGTCAGGCGGTGCGCGATCACCAGCGTGGTACGACCCTGCATCACCTGATCCAGCGCCGCCTGGATATGCCGCTCGGACTCGGTATCCAGGGCCGAAGTGGCCTCGTCGAGAATCAGCAGCGGCGCATCCTTGAGCAGCGCACGGGCAATGGCCAGGCGCTGACGCTGGCCACCGGAGAGCAACACGCCGTTCTCGCCGACCAAGGTGTCATAACCCTGCGGCATCTTCTCGATGAACTCGGCGGCATAGGCATCGGCGGCCGCCTGCTGCACAGCTTCGAGCGGCGCGCCAGCCAGATCGCCATAGGCGATATTGTTGCGCACCGTGTCATTGAACAGGGTGACGTGCTGGGTCACCAGAGCAATGTGGCGACGCAAATTGCGCAGGGTGTAATCCTCGACATCGACACCATCGAGCAGGATCTGCCCCTGCTCATGGTGATAAAAACGCGGAATCAGGTTGGCCAGGGTCGACTTGCCGCTGCCGGAGCGGCCGACCAGCGCCACCATCTGCCCTGGCTCGGCGACGAAAGAGATGTTGTTCAGCACAGGTTTTTCCGCACCGGGGTAGCTGAAGCTCAGATCCTTGACGTCCAGCCGGCCGCTGATACGTTCTCGAGCCTGGGTACCACGATCAACTTCCGGCTCCTCGTCGAGTTGCTCGAAGATACTCTCGGCACCCGCCAGGCCTTTCTGAATCGTCGAACTGACCTCGGACAACTGGCGAATCGGCTTGGGCAGCAAACCGGCCAACGTGATGTAGGCCACCAGGTCTCCCGCCGAAGCATCACCACGCAACAACAACACCAGAAACATCAGCACTGCCATGGCGCTGTAGATCACCAGTTGCAGTGATGGCGTATAGACGGCATTGGTCTTGACCATCTTCAACTGTTTGAGCTTGTTCTCCTCGCTGGCCTCAAGAAAACGCTGCTTCTCGTAGTCCTCACCACCGAAGCTGCGTACCACGCGATACCCCTGGATACTCTCCGAGGTCACGTGCGTGACATCCCCCATGCTGGCCTGGATCTTCTTGCTCTGCTTGCGGAATTTCTTGCTGGTGCTGGTCACCATCAGACCGATGACCGGCAGGATGGCGACCATGACCAGGGTCAGCTTCCAGTTCATCCACAATAGGGTGGCGAACAGGAAGATAACCGTCATACCTTCACGAACAACAACCTTGATCGCATCGGTGGCAGCGCCGGTGACCATGGTCACGTTGTAGGTGATGCGCGAGATCAGATGGCCAGAGTTGTGGTTGTCGAAGTAGCGGTTGGGCAGGGTCATCAGGTTATTGAACAGCGCGATGCGCAAGTCCTGTACCAGCCCCATAGAGACCTTGGCCAGGTAGTAATTGCCGAGGAACGAACCAATACCCTGCCACAAGGCGATCAGCACGATCAACAGCGGCACGGCCTGCAACAGCTTCAGATGTGCCAGCCAGGGGGCATGCTCCAGCAACCAGGGCACACCTGCGAAGAGGCTCGCATCTGGATTGGACAATCCGTCGACGAAGTACTTGAGGATGTAACCCAGCATCGGTTGGGTGGAGGCGAAGATCAGGAAGCCGACTATACTGAGCAGGAAGAAACCAATGTAGGGTTTAACGTACGTCAGCAGCCTGAGATAAATGGCAACACTGGTAGCTGCGCTCTGCTGGGGATTTTCTGTCATATCCGCTTTCAACCGTAAAGGGGCGACAATCTTAACACTCCCGATATCATGGCCGCTCCCTTGCAAAATCGGGCATCATATGCGGCCCGCGACAAACAAGGCCCCCAATGTGCTGACCTTCATTCATCTTCCCACTATAAGGCTCAACGAGATCACCGAGGCCGCCTACATCCTGGAACAGGACAGCTTTGGCCCGAAGGTGTATGAGCTTAGTGATAGGAACATGCTCAAGCTGTTCCGCCGCAAGCGTTTGCTCTCGTCAGCCCTGCTACGCCCGCAATCGTTGCGCTTCTGCGCAAACGCTGTGAGCCTTGATCAGCGCGGTATTCCGACGCTAACTCCATTGAAGCTTTACCAGCTGGACGATCCAGCCTGGACGGCCGTACTTTACCGGCCACTGCCGGGCAAAACGCTCTCCCAAATTTTGAAAACTGATTCGGAAGCATGGCCTAATTTGCTCCCCAAGCTAGCGCAGTTCATCAACCATCTGCACGAGAACGGTATCTACTTTCGCTCCCTGCATTTGGGCAACATCGTACTCACGCCAGATAGCACATTGGGCCTGATCGACATAGCCGACTTGCACGTCCGCCGCGGACCACTGAGCCCAGGCAGGATTCGCCGTAACCAAGAGCACTTCGACAAGTACCTGCGCAAAGAAGGTCTTACTCTTGATAGCGCTGCGCTCTGGACCCACTGCGCGCTCATTCGCAAGACTCCTTGAGCCAGCTACCTCAGGTCGTATCCCGGCGCTGATTGGCAATTAATGCTATCGGCATAAGCACCAACAGCCAGAGTTCGTCTGGATTGCCTACCAGCTTGCTGCCATCGAAATTCAGGACGATCAGCGCTACCAGAAGATATAATCCCCATGGATCACTGCGTAGCCAGGCACGCCGCAACACCAACGCTACCAATGCTAGAAAAATCAGCAGGGACACCAAGCCGCTGTATAGTCCCAGAGCCAGAAAGATATTGTGCGGATGCTGAATGGGCTGCGAATGAAGAATAGTCGCCTCGCTGACATGCTGCATGCCGCAACCAAGCCATAGACCGCACTCCAGCCACTCACCCACTAAGATCCGCCATAGCTCGAAGCGCCCGGAATCAGCGCGAGCAAACAGGCTGTCAACTTCTGGTATTTCGCGTATGGCTAAAAGGGCCAGCCCACTGAGCAAAATGGCAGCGAGCCCCAACCATAACAGTAGACGCGCCCGACGCAGCGTCAACCATATGGCAACTAGACCACCGAGCGCCAACAGGCCGACCAGCCCGGATCGACTTTGCAGCACATAGGCCATACAGAACACCGCTAGCGCCAAAGCAGTTGAAAGCTCCAGCCAACGCCGCTGCGTCACCCAGGCAGGCAGCGCCAGGGCAAAGCAGCAGGCCAGCCACATGCTGGTATAGATTGGCCCGGTCATCCTCCCCGGCAGCCAGAGCACCCGCTCACCCGGCGCATAGCGGCCAATGACCCAGTAAATGATCGCCGAGCCTATTACGTATAGCCCCAGAACCCAAAAAAGACCGCGCGCGAATAACGGGGTCCGCAGTAGCTGCGGATCAACCAGTTGACTGACCAGCAGGACAAAGAGGGCTACATAAAGCACATGCTTGAAGTACTGCCCATCCGCCGATAGGACACCGATCAGTACGTACCAAGCGCACAGTGCTCCCCATACCCACAGGATAGGCGATGGGCGGATATCACGCCCTAGTCGTCCCAGCAGCACGCCCAGAGCCGGCAATGCCAAAAGTACGTAGTAGACATTATTGACCATTTTACTGGTCGGCAGCAGCAGAAAGCTGGCAATGAAAATCAGTAAGGCCGGAGTGAAATAGCCGAAACGTTCGTGTAATCCCTTCAGAAGTTCTACGACACTCACAGAAACACTCCAATCAGAAGACCAATCCCGAAAGCCATAATCAGGCGCAAGCGCTCATGCTTCTTTCGGCGCGCCTTCTTGGCACGCTCCTCAGGCACGCTGACATGCTCACCGAAGCCGGTATGCAACACTGCATCATTCTCGAGGATTAGCGCATGACGCTGCTCGTCAGCGTAAAGCCGCGAAAGATCCTTCTCGCCGGAATGCTGGGCGTATGGGGCATGCAACTGATAATCGGCCAGACGGCGCAACCCCGGATTGAAGGAAAAGCCCTGCCAGTCTACCTTGTGCGAGCCGACCCGATAACAGGGGATATCCTTAATGACCCGGCGCTCGCCTAGATAGACATACGGGCTGTGAATCGCCAGATCATGAGCGAAGCTGCGCAGCCAGACCTGCAGAGCCTGCGGATCGGCCTCCAGCAGCGTTCGCGACTCCTCGATAAAGTCCGGCCGGTAGAAAGCCCAGTCGTCCTCGCAGTGGAATATCCAAGGCGTCTTCACATGGGAGTAGGCCAGATCGATGGAGCGCAGCTGCCCCAGCCGTGGCTCGTTGACGAAGAAGGTGGTGTGTTCGCGCCAGTGCTCGGGAATGCAACCCTCAACGGCCTTATCACCCGAATCTTCAGTAATGAATACTTCGCGGATCGGCGTGGTATTGAAGGCGTCAAAACTGGCCAGCGTTTTAGCCAGCAGGTCAAAGCGCCCACAACTGGTCACCACCAGAGTGACGTCACTGTCCTTGGAAAAGATCAAGTTTCAAACCTCTCGAAAACCCCGGGCTGTGATGCTCCAGGCATCCTGTGCAGCCAAAGCGGCATCGCCCGACAACTCATGATCGCCATGGGTGGGCCAAAAATCACACTTCCAGCCGATGAAATGGAAATAGGGAAATTGCCGAACGCCATCGCGGTCGTTGTATAACCGGCCGCGCTGCCAGATCCAGCGCTGCGGGAAGTCAAAACTGCCATCATGCCAAGCTACCCGACCATTCGGCGTGCTGAAGGCCTCGACGAACTCACTGCTGCGCCGCCAGGGATTGCAGGCATCAGCCAGTCGGCGTAGCGGCGCTGGCCAACTCTTGTGGCGGATGAACAGCCGGCTAAACGCCCCTTCATCGAAGGCGTTATGTGCGCTGGAGGCCAGCTTTGCCTGCCAACCGGGCACCTTCATGAATGCCTCACGCATCCGCGCGCTGTTGCGCAGCAGACACAAATGGCCGGAGACACGTCGCTCATGGGTGGAGAGCAGGTCGAAACGTTGCAGCCGTTCGGTGCTGAAATAGCCACGCAGATCGCCGTACACCAGATCGATGTCACTGAACCCCCAGAAATCGAAGCCCTCCAACTCCTCGGCATGCACATGCCCAAACGCCGGCTTCAGGTCGCAAAGCTTGTAGGGGCTGTGCGGACGGAAGTCGATACCCAACCGCGCAGACACCTGGGCGCAATAGTCGGCGAAGCTCATAGCGCGAAAGCGCACATTATCTGGCGCATCGGGCGGCGTGCCGCAATCGGTGAAGAACAGCCACTGCACGTCTGGATTGAAACGACAGCTCTGCAGGAAGAACGGCATCCAGAAGGGCCAGCGGCCGAAATAGGGAATGAGAAACAGCAGGCGCGGCGTGCTCACACTCAGACTCCCAGACGGTTGCGCAGCCGGCAAAACCAGCCGGGCGCTGCGGCGGGCCGCAAGGGAGCCTGCATGGCCTGCACGATCTCGGCGCCTATGCGCGAAAAGCTGTAGCGTGACTCGGCCAGCGCCCGACCGCTGGCTGCGATCCGCGCTGCCCAAGCCGGATCGTCGCGCAGTTGCGCCAGCTTGCCGCGTAGCTCGTCGACCGTCCGGTACAGCACCAGGTTCTCCATATCGATGAAACCCAGCGCGCGGTTCTCCTTCTCGCCATGGTCGTAGGCCAGCAACACGCAACCACAGGCCATGGCTTCGAAATTCTTGATCATGTACTCACCCATACCAACATCGGCGCTGACGAAGAAGCGGATGCGATTGAGGGCATTGAGGTAGTCTTCACCAGACTTGGTGCGGGTCGCCACCAGGTTTTCCACCTGCGCCAACTCGTCCAGCAACGCCTTGCGCCCACTGTAGGCAACGCTCTTGGTGCTGCCGACGAAGCCTAATTCGATATCCCGCTCGCGCCCAAGGTCACAAAGCAGAGCCTGGTCGTATCCCTTGGGAACGAACACGGCATCGACGCCCTCTTGGCGCAGCCGCTCGCTGACCACATGCCCAGAACTGATCACCCGAGCCCAGGGCAACTTTTGGTAGTGTGCACTGAACTTGCCGGTGTACTTGCAGGTGATGTAGTTCTGGTAGGCATCATGCTCAAGGATCACCAGATTCGGTACGCTGCGGATAAAGTCCACCTGGCGGACTTCCTGCTTGAAACGCAGGAAGAACAGAATACGATCGTAGCGCGCCACATCTACATGGCTGCGAAAATAACGACGCAGGTTGGCCTGATCTTCACGTCCCAGCCAGCGCGTGTCGCACTCGCAGTTGCTCTCAATACCTTCGTAGAGACGATCCAGGATGGCACGCTGCTCGGCTTGAACCAAAAACAGGACTTTCATCTTATTTTTACTCACTCGCCCGGCATGCACCGACCGGAAGTTCGCGACAGCCATGGCGACTGATCTCGACTTGTTTGTAGATAGCCGTCTTATGTTGCGGCGATTCGACGAGCATGTTCAGGAAATGCTCAGGTTCATCAAGCGGCAGTCGCTGTAGCACATCAATTGGCAACTCCCACCAGGCGCAGTCAAGCAACCTGACAATTAACTCTGGCGAATGCCGGAAGCGTACGATACGCGCAGGCGTACCAGCCACAATTGCGTAAGGAGGGACGTCCTCCGTTACCAGAGAACGTGCGGCGATTACAGAACCCGTTGAGACCTTCACCCCCTCCATAATCAGAGCCTCACGTCCTATCCAGACATCATGACCAATTTCGACTGGCTGGCCGGAGGCGCTGTACTGCAAAGTCGTCCCCGTATATTGAAATGGATGCGAGCTGACCCAGTTCAGTGGATGTCCGGCCCTCTCCTGGCCAATCACTACCGCATTGCCTATTGAACAAAAACGTCCGATCAGCGAGACATTCAGCAGTTCAGACTTGCTGCGTACGTAAGTCATGGCGCCAATACTCAGCGCAGTGAAGGCAGTCTGCACCTCGCCAATCGAGGCACCTTCCTCTAAACGCAATACTGCTTCTTTAGGTAATTCATGGATCGCAGCCCCCAGTTTGAAACCGCGCTGACGCAACCAACGTTTGCAGCGAGCAGCCTTGAACGCCTTGATCACAGTGAATCTTCCTGAAAGTTCATTGGCTCGGTAAACGGCATTACCAACCCAGCTTCGGACAGACGAGGATCGGCAACTTCCAGAATGTCTCTTGTGCCGCTATGTCGGTAAACCGGCGCATATGCGTTAGCACTGGTTCCTGAGAGGTGATAGTGACGCTAAGCAGCAGTCTCTGCGCGAGGACATCGCTATCTCCCAGGGGAAAGAACATGCCCAATTCGCCAACTACTTCTGGCCCTCCACCGCAGTCGCTGCAGATCACCGGCACCCCCGCCGCCATCGCCTCCAGCAACACCATGCCGAAGGGCTCGTGATCGGACGTCAAAGCAAACACGTCGAATGCTTTGAAATAACGCCGCCCATTTGGAACCTGACCAAGAAAGCGCACCGCATCGCTGACACCCAACTCGACAGCCAGGGCCTTGAGTTCGGCTTCCAGGCGACCGCTACCCATGATTGCCAGCAGGCTGCCCGCAGGTAGTTGCGGCAGTGCCAGGGCGAAGCCACGGATCAGCGTGGCCTGATCCTTGTCCGGGTGCAGGCGGCCGACGTTGCCTACTACCCAGGCATCTAGCGGCAGCCCAAGATGCTCACGGGCATCCTCACGAGATACTTGTTCAGCCTGCACGGCCTCGACATCGATGCGGTTATAGAGGGTTTCGATGCGCTCGGCCGGCCAATCGGGCAAGCAGGCGCGCATATCGTCGCGTACGGCGTTAGACACACCAAGCAGCGCCAGGCGCTTGCGAAAGAAGTTGGCGAACAGCTGTCGGGAACGACGCTTGTAGTCACCGAAGGCGTGATGCACGCCGATCACCGGCAGGCTGCTGCCGAGCAGCGCGACGTAGATCGGCTTGAAGCGGTGGGCGATGCACAGGGCGAAGTCGCGCGAAGCAGCGATCCGCCGGAAATCGCGGATCGCCCCCAGCTTGAGGCCGCGCACCTGAGCGCTGGAGTAATCGAGGAAGATCACCTCATCCGAGGCCGAACCACGCTCGACCTCGGCACTTGGTTTACCGGTCAGGTAGACGGTGCAGACCTTGTAGGGCGTGCCCTTGAACAGCACGGCGTACTGCCGTGCGCAATCCAGGAAAGGGCCGTCATAGCCGTGGCAGAACTGCAGTACCCAGCGCTGCTGCTGGTCGGCAGCCTGCTCAGATGCCGTCATACCAGTCCTTGCCGTCCTTGACCACGAGAATGTCTTCCATGATCAGGTACTGCAGGTCGGAGCCGTAGAACATGTTCAGCGCATCGGTGGGCGAGCAGATCATCGGCTCGCCACGGCGGTTGAGCGAGGTATTCAGCGAGACACCATTGCCGGTGAGCTTTTCCAGCTCCAGCATCAGGTCGTACCAGCGCGGATTGAAGCGGCGCTCCAGCACCTGGGCACGCGAGGTGCCGTCTTCATGTACCACTTCGCCAACACGCTCCTTCCACTCCTCGTTCACCTCGAAGGTGAAGGTCATGAACGGGCTCGGGTGATCGACCTTGAGCATCTTCGGCGCCACGGTGTCGAGCATCGACGGGCAGAAGGGTCTCCAGCGCTCGCGGAACTTGATCTGCTCGTTGATGCGGTCGGCCACGCCCGGCACGCTCGGGCAGCCGATGATGGAACGGCCACCGAGGGCCCGCGGGCCGAACTCCATGCGGCCTTGGAACCAGGCCACCGGGTTGCCGTCGACCATGATCCTGGCGATGCGCTCGGGGGTATTGTCGATGCGCTTGAACACCGGCTTGTTCGGATGCTTGGCGCAGGCGGCGATGACTTCCTCGTTGCTGTACGAAGGACCGAGGTAGACGTGCTCCATCTTCTCCACCGGCACGCCACGCTGGTGCGAGACGTAGGCGGCGGCGCCAACGGCGGTGCCGGCATCGCCGGAAGCCGGCTGGACGAACAGCTCCTTGACGTCATCGCGGGCGATGATCTTCTGGTTCAGCTTGACGTTCAGCGCGCAGCCGCCAGCGAAGGCGATCTTGCCGGTTTCCTTGAGGATGTCGCCGAGGTAGTACTCCATCATCTGCAGCGCCAGCTTCTCGAACAGCGCCTGCATGCTGGCCGCGTAGTGGATGTACGGGTCGTCGGCGATATCGCCCTGACGTTTCGGCCCCAGCCACTCGATCAGCTTGGGTGAGAAGTAATAGCCCTTGCCGTTTTCCTTGTAGCGACGGAAACCGATGACGTTGGCGTACTCGGTGTTGATGATCAGCTCGCCGTTCTCGAATTTGGCCAGCCGCGAGAAATCGTACTTGGCGGCATCGCCATAGGGCGCCATGCCCATGACCTTGAACTCGCCATCGAGCATCTCGAAGCCCAGGTACTCGGTGATCGCACCATAGAGGCCGCCGAGCGAATCCGGGTCGTAGAACTCCTTGATCTTGTGGATCTTGCCGTTCTCGCCGTAGCCGAAGAAGGTGGTGGCGTACTCGCCCTTGCCGTCGATGCCGAGGATCGCGGTCTTCTCCTTGAAGCCCGAGCAGTGATAGGCACTGGAGGCGTGCGCCAGGTGGTGCTCGACCGGCTCGATCTTGACCTTCTTCAGGTCGAAGCCGAGTTGCACCAGGCACCACTCGATGCGCTTCTTGTAGCGCTTGTAGCGACGGTTGCCGAACAGGATCGCATCTAGGGCACGATCCGGCGCGTAGGCGTAGCGCTTGGCGTACTGCCAGCGGGCCTTCTCGAAGATGCTGATGGGGGCGAAGGGAATGGCGACCACGTCGACATCCGACGGTTTGATCCCGGCTTGCTCTAGGCAGAACTTGGCCGACTCGTAGGGCATGCGGTTCTTCGCATGCTTGTCGCGCACGAAGCGCTCCTCTTCCACCGCCGCGATCAGCTTGCCGTCGATATACAGCGCGGCGGACGGATCATGACTGAGGGCGCCGGACAGGCCGAGAATGGTCAGTGCCACAGGTTTGAGCCTCTAATTCGGGCAGGTGCCGGGCACCTGCGGTAAACGTTGGTCGAGCAACTGGTGCAGGGCGGAGTCCGCCGACCAGTTGCGCAGAAAACGGGCGCGGTCGCGGGCATAGGCCCGGGCGAAACTGCGCGTACTGTGATGCTGGCGCATGGCGTCCAGGTCGATCAGCGACCAGGCGCCCTGCACGTCATCCCAGAACAGGTTGTGCCCCTTGAAATCACCGTGGCTGATTCGTTCGCGCAACAGGGCGGCGAACAGTCGATCCAGCGCCAGCAGCTCGTTTTCCGGGGGCGTTGCCTGCTTGTATGCCTCGAAACGGGCGATTATATCCTGCCCGCCGCAATAGTCGGTAATCAGGTAGGCGCGGCGGCGTAACCAGCACCAGCGCCGTTCGATCACGGCAAGCGGCGTCGGCGTCGTGAACCCTAGCAGTTGCAGGCGATTGCCTTCGATCCAGCTATGCCAGGCACGACTCGGGCGCCAGAAGCGCTTGAGCCAGTGCAACCAGCTCTTCACGTTGTAACGCTTGACCACTAGCAGCCGACCGTCCAGCTCAACACGTGCCACCGTAGCGGCACCACCGGTCTTGTAGATATGCCCGGCGTCGATGCGAGCGTCCAGATCGGCCAGCAGCGGTTGCAACGCCGGCTCTGCCTCACGGCGCGCCACGCGCAGGCCGAAGGCGCCAATGCGCGCAGCGAACAGACTGCAATCACGCGCCGCCTTCTTCAGGTAGTCGCGCAAGCGCCAACGGCGCACCTTGGCAATCTCGGCCTGGAGCATTTCCAGCGGCAGCGCATGCTCACCATTGGCCAGCAGGTAGTGGATCAACAACTCTTCCAGATGCTCGTCCAGCTCAGCCGGCAACTGGGCGAAGAACACGCCGAGGTTTTCCAGCACACGCGCACGCGACAGCGGCTGCCCTGATGTTTCGCAGCGCACGCCGCCGCCGTCGATCAGATACAGACGGCCTTCATGCCGCAGCAGGTTGTCCAGATGCAGATCGGCCTGCCACAGGCCCTGAGCATGCATCTGCCCAATCGCCCCCAGCGCCTCAGCCAGGATCGCCTGTTGCGCATCGCTCAGCAACGGCTCGCGAGCCGCCTGGCACCAGGCCTCCCAGAGGCTCTGCGCACCGTCCAGGTAATCGAACAGCAGCCAACCGCCCTGCCCGTCGATAAAACCCTGCGCCAAGAGTTCGGGCGTGACCAGCCCCTGTCGGGCCAGCAGCTCGGCACCCTCCAGCTCACGCTGAAAATGCCGCTGCGCCTTGCTGCCCACCAGCAATTTGGCCAGCACCGGGCGCTCCTGCCAACGTGCAGCCGCAACATAACGCTGCCCAGGCAGCACACGCAGCAGGCGCTCGAGCACCAGTGTCTTACCGGCGATCTGCAGCGTCAGCGGTAATGTAGGCGCACGCCCTGCCTGACTCAGCTCGCGCAAGCTCATCAGCGTGCCTCCTTGTGACGCTGGCGCGCACCGAGCCGGCGCCACCAGGCGTCGACATCCGCCGCCCCGCCAAGATAGGCCGCCAACAGTTCACGCACTTCAGCCTCGTTCCAGATTCTGGCGCGACGCAACAGCGGTTCGAGATCCTTGATCCGATCACGCCGTCCCAGCAGCAGCGGCCGGGTCTTCTCCAGATCGATCAACTGCGCTTCGACACCAGCGCCCTGTTCACGCAGGAAGATATGCTTGGGGTAGAAACAACCGTGCATCTGCCCGGCCTGGTGCAGACGTCGCGCCAGCTCACCACAGGCGCGCAGGATCGCCCCGCGATGCAGAGCATCGAGCTCGTGCCAGCGGGGCAGCCAACTATCCAGATCCTGCCAGCCGTCCAATGCGCGGGTCAGGAGAACAGCACGCCGCTCGCCCGGAACTCGACGCTCGGCAAAAAAAGCGGCTTGTAGCGCCGGTATGTTCAGCTCGGCATAACGGCGAATATTGCGGAACTCGCGGGCGAAGGTCGGCTCACCGAAAGGGTGCAGTAGGCTGCGCGTCAGGTGATTGCTCTGCCGCTTGAGATAGAAAGCACGCTCATCCAGCTCAAGACGATAGACCGTACTCCAGCCACCGCGCTCGGTATTGGGCTCGTCCACCGCCTCCAGCTTCAGCGCCCACAAGGCATCGAAGCTGGCCAACCCATGGCGTTCGAGCAGGGCGCGATCCTGCGCCGCGATAAAATCCGTCATTCACGTCCCTCGAAGAACTTGAGGATTTGCCGGACACGCTGCTTGTCACCGCGACTCAACCGACTGCGCTGGCGGTATTGCAGGTAGAAACGCAGGCGTTGCGTGCGCGACAGGTGGTACTTGGCGACCTTGTCCAGGCAGGCCAGATCCTTGACGATGCGGTAACGCAGCAGGGGCCCCCACCAGAAGCTGCCGGTGGGGCAATCGATGAAGTACAGTTCGGCCTTGTCGTTGACCAGCAGATTGCGCCACTTCAGATCATTGTGGGTGAAGTGGTGATCGTGCAGCGTCCGTGTGCACTTGGCCAACTGCCGACTGATGATTTGAACCCATGTCCGATCAGCCAAGCGCAGATCCTGACGACTGGCGACTTCAGCAAGATCGACTGTATTCTCCAGTTCACGCGTGATCAGCGCGCCACGCACAAACGCTCCTGCCTTGCGCTCAAGACCATGCGCAACAATAGGCGCGGTAGGGATGCCCCACTTGGCGAACAACTTGAGGTTCTGCCATTCGGCCTTGACCCGCGGACGCCCCAGATAACGGCGCAGACCTTTACCCGCCCCCCAGTAGCGCTTTACGTAATAGCGAACACCGTCACGCTCGATGCGCACGACCTCCGACAGTGGATCCTTGGTCAAGCGCTCCCCTTCGATAGCAAAAACAGCCTCGAGAGATCCGAAGTCTGCTGCAAGCGCACGATATTCGGGGGCCAGGTTCCAGCTAGCCATCAGAGCGCATCCCCATAACGCTGCTTACGCTCATACAGTTTCGCCGCCTTGCGCTCCAGCCAGGCCAGCAGGCTTGCCTCTTCACGCAGCACCTCACGTAGCGGACGCTGGAAGTAGCTGCGCAGAAAACGCAGCTTGTCACGGCGGGTCAGGCCGATGTCCAGCGCCGAGAAATACAGCGCGGCCAGGTCCTTGTCACGCCAGCGCCGTGGCGTGAAGCGACGCACCTGGGCGCGGTGCAGGTCGATCAGTGATAAACGCAGGTCGCTGGCCTGGA
>ERZ1029870.51-NODE-51-length-15707-cov-15.215308_pt1 | contig 15707 bp, 10 predicted proteins | sample MGYA00519236_ERZ1029870 | MGnify/ENA primary metagenome ERZ1029870 (study PRJEB33666, sample SAMEA4610924) | skin metagenome | biome: Human-associated habitat; feature: Malodor aspect; material: skin | place: Philippines | collected 2015-08 ... | reverse complement strand
AAGATGATTTCGTAATGACGCATAAATGCTCCTTACGGGTTGTAGCCTGCCAACTCAGGTGGTCAGGCAAGGAGTGGGTTTTTCTCGTGATGAGCTTGCCGGGCGGTAGGCGCAAAAAGGCCTGCCGTCACGGCAAGGGGCGCCATTCTAGAGAAGCCCCCTGCCGCACGCAAGGCGAATTGGCGATTATTTGAGCAATCAGCCCTTGCCCTTGGCCTGACGCTGACGCACCGCCTCGAACAGGCAGACGCCGGTGGCGACCGAGACGTTGAGGCTGCTGACGCTGCCGCCCATGGGCAGCTTGACCAGGTAATCGCAGTGCTCGCGGGTCAGGCGGCGCATGCCCTTGCCCTCCGCGCCCATGACCAGCACCGTCGGGCCGGTCATGTCGAGCTGATACAGTTCCTGCTCGGCCTCGCCGGCGGTGCCGACCACCCACAGGCCCTTCTTCTGCAGCTTTTCCAGGGTGCGCGCCAGGTTGGTCACCGCCACTAGCGGAATCACCTCCGCCGCGCCGCACGCCACCTTGCGCACGGTGGCGTTGAGGGTGGCGGACTTGTCCTTGGGCACGATCACCGCCAGCGCCCCCGCCGCATCGGCAGTGCGCAGACAGGCGCCGAGGTTGTGCGGATCGGTCACCCCGTCCAGCACCAGCAGCAGGGGCACGCCCTCGCTACGCTCGAGCAGCTCGTCGAGCATGTTCTCACCCCAGACCTGGCTCGGGCTGACCTCGGCGACCACGCCCTGGTGCACGCCCTCGGCCCATTCGTCCAGCTCCTGGCGTTCCTTGTGCCCGACCGACACGCGGTGCTGCGCCGCCAGCTCCAGCATCGGCTGGATACGCGGCGCCTGACGGCTCTCGGCCAGCCACAGCTGCTTGACCCGCTTGGGATGGTGGCGCAGCAACGCCTCCACGGCATGCACACCGTAGACTTTTTCCAACTGACTCATCGTTTCGCCTTACGCTTGCTCGGCTTGCTACCGCTTGTCTCGGCCTTGGCCTTGGGCGCAGGCGCGCCCTTGCGATGGCTGGACGTTTTCTTCGCCGGCGCCTTGCCGCCGCTCTTCTTGGCGCTGTCGAGCAGGGCCTTCTTCACCTCACGGCTTTTCTGCACGTCGGTATTGCCCATGCCGCTCGGCTTGCCGCCACGACGCGCCTCATCACCCTTGCCGGACTTGTCCTGGCTCAACTCGAAATCGATCTTGCGCTCGTCCAGATCGACGCGCATCACCTTGACCTCGACGCTGTCGCCAAGACGGAAGCTGCGGCCGCTGCGCTCGCCGGACAGGCGATGGTGAACCGGGTCGAAGTGGTAGTAGTCGGCCGGCAGCGCGGTGACGTGTACCAGGCCCTCGACGTAGATGTCGCGCAGCTCGACGAAGATGCCGAAGCCGGTCACGGCGGTGATCACGCCGGCAAAGGTCTCGCCGACACGGTCCTGCATGAATTCGCACTTGAGCCAGTTGACCACGTCACGGGTCGCCTCGTCAGCGCGGCGCTCGGTCATTGAGCATTGCTCCCCGAGCTTTTCCAGCGTCGCCTCGTCGTACGGATAGATGCGCGCCTTGGGCATGGTCGCCGCACCGGCACGCTCGACGTGTTTGGTTTCGCGCTTGGAGCGGATCACGCTGCGAATGGCGCGGTGCACCAGCAGGTCGGGGTAACGACGGATCGGCGAAGTGAAGTGGGTATAGGCCTCGTAGTTGAGGCCGAAGTGCCCCTCGTTCTGTGCGCTGTACACCGCCTGGCTCAGCGAGCGCAGCATCACGGTCTGGATCAGGTGGTAGTCCGGGCGCTCGCGGATGCTTTCCAGCAGGCGCTGATAGTCTTTGGGCGACGGGCCGTCCTTGGACTTGCCACGCTGCAGCGACAAACCCAGCTCGCCAAGGAAGGCCTTGAGCTTCTCCAGGCGCTCAGCCGGCGGGCCGTCGTGCACGCGGTACAGCGAGGGAATCTCGTGATCCTGCATGAAGCGCGCGGCGGCCACGTTGGCAGCCAGCATGCACTCCTCGATCAGCTTGTGCGCATCGTTGCGCTGGATCGGGCGGATCTCCGCGATCTTGCGCCCTTCGCCGAAGATGATGCGGGTTTCCTGGGTCTCGAAGTCGATGGCACCGCGCTCGTGACGCGCCGCCACCAGCACCTGATACAGCGCATAGAGCTGATTGAGGTGCGGCAGGACGTCCTTGTACTCGCTGCGCAGGGACTTGCCCTCGCTGCTCTTGGGGTCTTCCAGCATCAGGCTGACCTTGTTGTAGGTCAGGCGCGCATGGGAGTGGATCACCGCTTCGTAGAACTTGTAGTCGACCATCTGGCCGCTCTTGGACATGGTCATTTCGCAGACCATGGCCAAACGATCGACATGCGGGTTGAGCGAGCACAGGCCGTTGGATAATTCCTCCGGCAGCATCGGCACGACGCGCTCGGGGAAGTACACCGAGTTGCCACGCTCGACCGCCTCGGCATCCAGTGCCGAACCGACCTTGACGTAGTGCGATACGTCGGCGATGGCCACGTAGAGCTTCCAGCCACCGGAGAATAGCTTCCAGCGGCTGCTGTTCTTCTCGCAGTACACCGCATCGTCGAAGTCGCGCGCATCTTCACCATCGATGGTGACGAACGGCAGGTGACGCAGATCGATGCGCTTCTCCTTATCCTTCTCGTCCACTTCAGGCTTGAGCTTGCGCGCCTCCTTGACCACCGCCTCGGGCCAGACGTGCGGGATGTCGTAGCTGCGCAGCGCGACGTCGATTTCCATGCCCGGCGCCATGTAGTTGCCGATCACCTCGACGATATCGCCCTGTGGCTGAAAACGCGAGGTCGGCCAGTGCGTGATCTTGATCTCGACGAACTGACCGATGCGTGCACCGGCCGTGCGCCCCGGCGTGACCAGCACTTCCTGCTGGATCTTCGGGTTGTCGGCGACCACGAAGCCAATGCCGTTCTCTTCGTAGTAGCGGCCGACAATGCTTTCATGAGCACGACTGATCACCTCGACGATGCCGCCCTCGCGACGACCGCGGCGATCAAAACCCGCGACACGTACCAGAGCGCGATCGCCGTCGAACACCAGGCGCATCTGCGCCGGGCTAAGGAACAGATCGTCACTGCCGTCATCGGGCACGAGGAAGCCAAAGCCATCGCGGTGGCCACTGATGCGCCCGCAGATCAAGTCGAGCTTGTCCACTGGTGCGTAGGTGCCGCGACGGGTATAGATGAGCTGGCCGTCGCGCTCCATGGCACGCAGACGGCGACGCAGCGCTTCGAGCTGGTCGTCGGTATCGAGACCGAACTCTTCGACCAGTTGCTCACGGCTGGCAGGCGAACCACGCTCGGCCAGATGGGCCAGAATCAGTTCGCGGCTGGGGATGGGGTTGTCGTATTTTTCCGCCTCGCGGGCGGCCTCGGGATCGAGGGATTGCCAATCGGCCATGTAGGAAGGATTACCTATGCTTATGTATAAAGGTGTATGCCATCTGCCTATTGAAGCGCGAAAACGTCATTCGCGGCAGCTTTTCCGGCGACAATAATTTTTTTGCGGTCAGGGGTTTACAAGGTAAATGCCCGCCCGTATAGTTCGCGCCCACAGCGTCGAGCAGACGTTGTAACACGAAGCAGATGATGATTCATCAGTTTCAGTGCCCAGGTGGCGGAATTGGTAGACGCGCTGGTTTCAGGTATCAGTGGCTTAACGGCCGTGGAAGTTCGAGTCTTCTCCTGGGCACCAAAATTCAAAAAACCGAGTCGCATGACTCGGTTTTTTATTGCCTGCGCAAAAGTGCCCCGCACGCAAGGTGCGCCCAGCGCACCCTACACCTTGAACTGACCCAGGCTGGCCTTGAGCTGCGCCGCCAGTTCGCCCAGCGCGCGCGCATTGCCGGCAATCGCCGCCACCGCCTCCGCCGCATGCTGCGCCTCGGCATGAATGATCTCGACACGCCCACGCACAGCGCCTGCACCTTCTGCCTGATGCGCCGCCGCCTGAGTCGCCGCATTGATGGCGCCGTGCACATCATCCACCGATTGCTGCACCGACTGCTGCAGGCGCGCACTGTCACGCAGCACCTGCAGCCCTTCACTACCTTGCGCGCCCGCCTGAGCGATGGCAGCAACCGCCTCCTGCGCGCCCCGCTGCAATGCCGCGATATGCGTCTGGATATCGCCCGTGGACTGCTGGGTCTTGCTTGCCAGCGCCCGCACCTCGTCGGCCACCACAGCGAAACCACGCCCACTCTCGCCCGCGCGCGCCGCCTCGATGGCCGCATTGAGCGCGAGCAGGTTGGTCTGCTCGGCGATGGACTGAATCACCGTCAGCACCACTTCGATCTGCTCGCTCTGCTTGGCTAGCCGCTCGATCACCGCCGAACCATCAGCCACCCGCGCCACCAGACCTTCGATCAGCGCGGACAGACGCTGAGCAATCGCCGCATTTTCGTGCGCGGCCTGGCGGATGGTATCGACACGCTGCAGCGCCTCCTGCATGGCCTGGCTTTCAGCCTGCGCCTCATCGGCCATCTGCTCCAACGCCTGCAGACTGCCCGCCACCTCATCGCGCTGACGACCGGCTGCAGCCTCGGCCGCAACGCCACGCTGAGTCAGGCTGCGGATCTGCTCACCGGTGCGCAGCGCCACTTCACCGGACTCACGCACGATGGGCTGCAGCTTGGCGATGAAACGATTGACCGCATCCGCCATCTCGCCGACTTCATCCCGGCTGTCAATACTGACGCGTCGCGTCAGATCCCCCTCGCCCGCCGCCAGGTCGTTGAGCGCGGCACTGAGCAGACGCAGCCGACTGAGCACCCGCCATCCCAACACAAGGGCGACCACCAGCATTGCCAGCGCCCCCACGACCAACAGCCCCATGGCAATGTTCCACCGCAGCGAATCAGCCGCTACACGCACCGACTCACCACCGTTACGGGCCATTTCCTGGGTATAGCGCTCGGCCGACTGCAGACGCTCACGCAGCGCACCAGCGGCTTCTTCGGAGGCACCGGCCAGGCTGCTGTCGACCAGTACACCCGCCCCTTCGACCAATGTGGCAAAACGGCCATCCAGCGCTGCCAGCTCCTTCTCCACCACATCCAGCGACAAGCCCATCTGCACCTTGCCGATCGACGCCCCCATCGGGCTGATTTGCGCCTCGACCACGTATACGCGCGGATCACGCGAGGCTGCATCGACCAGTTTTTCCAATGGCGAGTCACCCTGACCAGCAGCGACCAGCTCGCGCACCTGCGCATTGCTGCGATTGAAATTGCGGGTCAGGCGCTTGCCTTCAGCGTCATAGATGATGGCGAACAACACCGCCGGATCCTGCTGGGCAATGCGCGTGAGTGAGGTAAGCGCCGGAATGTCCAGATCCCAGATCGACTTCGGCGCCACCCCGGCCAGCAACTGCGCCAGCGCCTGACCAGACTGCTTCAGATTGTTTTCCAGCACCACCCGCAACTGCGCCTGCTCGTCCTTTAGCTGGCTGGAAAGCCCCTCACCCAGGCGCGACCGCGTACTGCTCGACAACGCCGCCAGGCCCTGGGTCATCTCACGCTCAGCCAGGCTCAATTCCTCGCCAAGACGGCGACTCTCGCCTCCCAGGCGCTGCGCCAGGTCTTCGACCATGCCATCGACCGAGGCACGCATCAGCCAAACCGCCAAACCGACCTGCACCAGCATGGCCAGACCAAGCGCGACGAAAACCGGGCGCAGCAAACGACTACGCAACATGGAAACGATGGCAAACAATGGCGACACTCCTCAACGACCGTAACGACTATAACGGCGACTTCCGGGACTTGTTTAATACAAGCAAAGTGCATGCCCGGAATACTGGCACCACCCCGTCAGCGCACACGAAAAAGCCGCCCGAAGGCGGCTCTCGTAACGCGTCAGCAGCACCCAATCAGGCGAACGGATGACGCAACACGATCGTCTCGTTGCGATCAGGACCGGTGGAGATGATGTCGATCGGCGCACCGACCAGCTCTTCCACGCGCTTGATATAGGCGCGAGCAGCGGCCGGCAGGTCTTCCAGGGTCTTGGCGCCCAGAGTGGACTCGCTCCAGCCCGGCATTTCCTCATAGACTGGCTGCAGGCCGATGTAGCTGTCGGCGTCGGTCGGCGCATCAACCAATACCTGGCCATTGGCGTCCTTGTAGCCGGTGCAGATGCGGATGGTTTCCAGGCCGTCGAGCACGTCCAGCTTGGTCAGGCACAGGCCGGAGATGCTGTTGATCTCGATGGCGCGACGCAGGATTACCGCATCGAACCAGCCACAACGACGGGCACGCCCGGTGGTCGCGCCGAACTCGTGACCGCGCTTGGCGAGGAAGGCGCCAACGTCGTCGAACAGCTCGGTCGGGAACGGGCCGGAACCGACACGGGTGGTGTAGGCCTTGGTGATACCGAGGATGTAATCCAGGTACAGCGGACCGAAACCGGAACCGGTGGCGATACCGCCAGCGGTGGTGTTGGAGCTGGTGACGTAGGGATAAGTGCCGTGGTCGATGTCCAGCAGGGAACCCTGAGCACCTTCGAACATGATGTCCTTGCCTTCACGACGCAGGTCATGCAGCACCGCGGTGACGTCAGCCATCATCGGCTTGAGCAGCTCGGCGTATTCCATGCACTCATCCAGAGTCTTCTGGAAGTCGATGGCCGGCTCTTTGTAGAAATTGACCAGCTGGAAGTTGTGGTAGTCCAGCAGCTCGCCCAGCTTGGCGGCGAAACGCTCGCGGTGGAACAAATCACCGACGCGCAGGCCACGACGCGCGACCTTGTCTTCGTAGGCTGGGCCGATACCGCGACCGGTGGTGCCGATCTTGGCATCTCCACGGGCCTTTTCGCGCGCCTGGTCCAGCGCTACGTGGTAAGACAGGATCAACGGGCAAGCCGGGCTGATGCGCAGACGCTCACGCACCGGCACACCCTTCTCTTCCAGCTTGACGATTTCGCGCATCAGGGCGTCAGGCGCAACGACCACGCCATTGCCGATCAGGCACTCGACCCCTTCACGCAGGATGCCGGACGGAATCAGGTGCAGGACGGTCTTCTCACCGTCGATCACCAGGGTGTGGCCAGCGTTGTGGCCGCCCTGATAACGCACGACTGCTGCGGCCTGCTCGGTGAGCAGGTCGACGATCTTGCCCTTGCCCTCATCACCCCACTGGGTGCCCAGGACGACGACATTCTTACCCATAAACTTGTCCTCTTCGCGCAAGCTTCGATGCCGGCCGCGAGCCGGCGAAAATGAATTCAGGACGCCAGGGGCGCCACCTGCCAACGTCCATCGCGCAGTGCCAGCAGGCGATCACAGCCTGCTTCGCGCGCATCCGCCTCGCTCTGCCCGGGCAGCGCCTGTACCACGCGCTCACCCTCACCACGCAGACGCCGAACGGCCTGCCACAGATAGAGGTCATGATTATCCGGTGCCCAGATACCGGTTACCGTCTCGTCCAGACGCATGTCGCCCAGGGTCACCAGGGTTTTCAGATCGGTCGAGAAGCCGGTGGCCGGACGCGCCCGGCCGAACACGGCACCGGTATCGTCGTAACGGCCGCCCTGTGCAATGGCACCACCCTCGCCCGGCACGAACGCCGCGAACACCACGCCGGTGTGATAGTTGTAGCCGCGCAACTCGCCCAGATCGAAGTACAGTGGCAACTCCGGGTAACGCAACTCCAGCGCATCAGCGATAGCCACCAGCTCATCGAGCGCGGCGTGCACCGCATCCGGCGCCTCGACCAGCACGGCCTGAGCCAGATCCAGCACCTCGCGTCCACCGCACAGCTCGGCCAGCGAGCGCAACATACTGCCCAGGCCAGCCGGCAAGGCCGCCGTCAGGGTCTCGATTTCGTCCATGGCCTTGCGCTGCAACGCATCGAACAACTGCTGCTCGGCTTCGCCGGACAAACCCGCGGCGCGCGCCAGGCCGCGGTAGATACCGACATGCCCGAGATCCATGTGCACGTCCGGTACGGCGGCCAGTTCCAGGGTTTCCACCTGCAGGCTGATCACCTCGATATCGCTGGCCGGACTGGCATCACCGTACAACTCGGCGCCCAGCTGAATCGGACTGCGCGAGGTGGTCAGCGCACGCGGCTGCGCATGCAGCACGCTGCCGGCGTAGCACAGCCGGCTTGGCCCTTCGCGGCGCAGTGTGTGTGCATCGATGCGCGCCACCTGTGGAGTGATGTCGGCACGAAAGCCCATCTGCCGACCGGACAGCGGATCGGTGACCTTGAAGGTACGCAGATCGAGATCCTGACCGGCGCCAGTCAACAGGGATTCCAGGTACTCGATATGGGGGGTGACGACGAACTCGTAACCCCAACGTTGGAACAAATCCAGCACCTGGCGGCGGGCCGCCTCGATGCGCGCCGCTTCCGGCGGCAGTACTTCTTCGATGCCATCTGGCAGCAGCCAGCGGTCTACCGTTGCCATTTCGCCATTCCCCTCTCGATCCGGGCGGCACAAGCCTTCAGTGAAGCAGATATAGAAGGGCCGTACCCAGCAGCATGCTGGCCAGCCCCATAAGACGCAGCCGGCGGTCAGGCAGGCGTGCTGCCTGCAATACCGCCCCGCGCCAGTGACGCGGGTAGAGGAAGGGCAGGATGCCTTCCAGCACCAATACCAGACACAATGCGATGCCGAGTTCCTGCCACATGATTCCCACAGACGCAAAAAAGCCGGGATTTTCCCGGCTGCCGCATCATACCACGTTTTCCCCTGAGGTCACCCTGGCGACGCATCGCGTCGCCAGGGTAGCCGATCAAGGCTTGGCCTTCTCCAGGTAGCGGAAGAAATCGCTACTCGGGTCGAGCACCAGCACATCACGCTTGTCAGCGAAGCTTTCGCGGTACGCCTGCAGGCTACGGTAGAAGGAGTAGAACTCCTGATCCTGGCCGTAGGCAGCAGCGTAGATGGCGGCAGCCTGGGCGTCACCATCACCGCGCAGCTCTTCCGCTTCACGGTAGGCTTCGGCCAGCAGCACGCGGCGCTGACGATCAGCGTCGGCACGAATACCCTCGGCCAACTCGCGACCCTTGGCACGGTGTTCGCGCGCTTCACGCTCACGCTCGGTGCTCATCCGCTCGAATACGCTGCGGTTGACTTCACGCGGCAGGTCGATGGCCTTGACCCGAACGTCAACCACTTCGATACCCAGCTCACGCTCGGCGGCGCGGTTGAGGGTCGCGGTCACGTCGGCCATCAGCGCATCACGCTCACCGGATACCGACTCATGCAGCGTGCGCTTACCGAACTGGTCACGCAGCGAAGCTTCCAGTCGACGCGCCAGACGCTCGTCGGCAACCTGCTTCATGCCGGAGGTAGCCTGATAGAAGCGCTCGGCATCCTTTACCCGCCATTTGGCATAGGCGTCGACCATCAGCGCCTTCTTCTCCAGCGTCAGGAAGCGCGACGAGGTCGAATCCAGCGTCAGCAGACGCCCATCGAAAATACGCACCTGGTTGACGTAAGGAATCTTCACATGCAGACCGGGTTGCACATCAGGCTGAACCACTCGCCCGAACTGCAACAGCACCGCACGCTCGGTCTGCGCCACGATATAGAAGCTATTCCATGCCACCAGGGCCAGAACCACGGCCACGATCAGGCCGATCAGGGACTTGTTGCTCATCAACGGCCCTCCCGGGTACGCAGGTTACGCTGCGACAGATCGCTGCTCAGCGGCACCGCTGGATCACGCGTTGTCGTGTTGCTGCTGGCAGAACTGGAGGAAGAAGCACCGCCACGGCTGTCGATCATCTTGTCCAGCGGCAGATAGAGCAGGTTGTTCTGCCCCTTGTCGCCCGTGACCAGAACCTTGCTGGTGTTGCTCATCACTTCCTGCATGGTGTCGATATACAGACGCTCGCGAGTGATCTCGGGTGCCTTGCGGTACTCGGCCACCAGCTTGGTGAAGCGGTCAGCCTCGCCTCGGGCACGCGCAATGACTTCATCACGGTAACCATTGGCCTCTTCCAACATACGCTGGGCCTGACCACGAGCTTCCGGGATTACGCCGTTGGCGTAGGACTCGGCCTGGTTCTTCTCACGCTGCTCGTCTTCACGGGCGCGAATCACGTCATCGAAGGCTTCCTGAACTTCACGCGGCGCAGCAGCGCTCTGGATGTTCACCTGAGTGATGGTGATACCGGTGCGGTAGTTGTCGAGGAAGCGCTGCAGACGCTCACGCACCTCGGTCGCTATCAGTTCACGGCCCTCGGTCAGCACCTGATCCATCTCGGTGGAGCCCACGACATGGCGCACGGCGCTGTCGGTGGCGTGCTGCAGACTGACTTCCGGCTGATCGACGTTAAGCACGAAGTCCTGCAGGTTGCTGACGCGGTACTGCACGGTCAGCGGTACCTCGATGATGTTCTCGTCTTCGGTCAGCATGGCGCCCTGCTTGCTGTAGGCGCGCTCACGGGTGACGTTTTCCTGGAACTTGCGATCGATCGGCGGGAAGTAGATGTTCAGGCCAGGACCGACGGTCTCATGGTACTTGCCGAAGCGCAGCACGACAGCCTGCTCCTGCTCGTCCACCACATAGATCGCGCTGTACAGCCAGACCGCCGCCAACAGACCGAGGCCTACGAACAGCAGACCGAAGCCACCGCCGCTACCGCTGCGCCCGGAGTCGTCATCGCCGCGCTTCTTGCCACCACCGAAAATGCCATTGAGGCTTTCCTGCAGCTTGCGAAACGCCTCGTCGAGATCCGGCGGCCCCTGCCGGCCACCGCCTTTGCGGCCGCCCCAAGGGTCTTGATTGTTCGAGTTGCCACCCGGCTCATTCCAAGCCATAGCGTTCTCCGTACTGATAAAGCGAAGGCGCGCCCACGGCGCGCCGGCTAATGCTACCCAAAGCCCCACGGTGACAGCAAAGCCGCCGCCCCAGGCTTTATTGCAAAGTATGTTGCTCGATAAAGGCCTGAGGCTCCAAACCTTCACGACTCACCAGGCGATTGAGCTCGACGCGCGGCAAACGCACCGATAGCAGGCTGTTGCCCTGCTCATCATGCACTTCACCTTGCACGGCCCCCAGGGCGAATAATTGCGCCCGCAGCCTTCCGAGACGCTGCGACAACTGCAGCGTGGCAACGAACAAATCCTCGCCCAGCAATTCCGCCACGGCCTGGCGTAACAGCTCCAGGCCACGCCCATCTCGCGCCGACAACCACACGCGAAGCGGTTTACCGTCACCATCACGCTGGATCTGCGGCTCGACACCTTCCAACAAATCCAGCTTGTTGTATACCTCCAGCATCGGCAATTCGTGCGCACCGATCTCCCGGAGCACGTTCTGCACCTGCTCGATCTGCGCCATGCGCTCAGGCTCATGGGCGTCGATCACATGCAGCAGCAGGTCGGAATTGCTCGACTCTTCCAGCGTAGCGCGGAAAGCCTCGACCAGCTTGTGCGGCAGATGGCGAATGAAACCCACGGTATCGGCCAGCACCACGGGGCCCAGGTCGTCGAGTTGCAGACGGCGCAGGGTCGGATCCAGTGTGGCGAACAGTTGATCGGCCGCATACACCTCGGAGGTGGTCAGGGCATTGAACAAGGTGGACTTGCCGGCGTTGGTGTACCCCACCAGGGAGACCGATGGAATATCCGCCCGCCTGCGCCCGCGACGCGCCTGCTCACGCTGACTGCGCACCTTGTCCAGCTTCTGCTTGATCTGCCGGATGCGCACACGCAGCAAGCGGCGGTCGGTTTCCAGCTGGGTTTCACCCGGGCCACGCAGACCGATACCGCCTTTCTGCCGTTCGAGGTGAGTCCAGCCGCGCACCAGGCGCGTGCTCATGTGGTCGAGCTGAGCCAGTTCGACCTGCAGCTTGCCTTCATGAGTACGCGCGCGCTGAGCGAAGATATCGAGGATCAGGCCGGTACGGTCGAGCACACGGCATTCGAAGGCGCGCTCGAGGTTGCGCTCCTGGCTAGGCGTCAAGGTGTGATTGAAGATGACCAGATCGGCCTCGGCGGCCTTGATCTGGTCGCGCAGCTCCTCGACCTTACCGCTGCCGATCAGGAACTTGGCCGTCAGACGACTGCTGGGCACACTGAAGAAAGCGACCATGTCGGCGCCTGCCGACATGGCCAATTCCTGGAACTCCTGGGGGTCTTCGCTCGCCTCGGAGTCCTGGCCTTCCAGATGAACCAGGATGGCCCGCTCACCGCCCTCATGACGCTCGAAGAACAATGCAGCCCCCCTTAGGGTCTGTTGACGTTTCAGCACGAGCCGCGTTGCCGCGCAAAATTGCGCCAGGCAAGGCGCGAGGCGCAGGTAATGGCGTTCCCTTCCCAAGCCTCGCAACGCGGCATGGCGCAATTTTCCGCGCACCCCGAAGGGCCGGGCCGTTTTTTGCGCGGCGCAGCGTTATTCGTCGCTCATTTGGAACAACCAAACTTCTCTCCTCATGCCTTGCTCCGCGCAAAAAACGGCTCCGGCGCGGCCGCGCTGAAACATCAACAGACCCTACTAGGCGTTACCCGGTTCGCTATCGCCCTGCTCGGCATCACCTGCGCTCGGCAGGCGCACCGGACGGCTGGGGACGACGGTGGAAATGGCGTGCTTGTAGACCATCTGGCTGACGGTGTTCTTCAGCAGGATGACGAACTGGTCGAAGGACTCGATCTGGCCCTGCAGCTTGATGCCGTTGACCAGATAGATGGAAACAGGGACGCGTTCCTTACGCAGGGTATTCAGGTAAGGGTCTTGTAGCGAATGCCCTTTTGACATGTGCCGCACTCCTTTCGAGGATCAATTCAATAATTTTAGTAGGTAAACAATGGCTTCAGGCCGTCCCACCCCCAAGGATAGACGACCAGCGGCAAGGTCTCATTTCAATATGGAGACGCTTTCCAGGTATTTCAAGACGCGAGACAGATTGTCGCAGGCCAGGCTATCGAGCCAATGCAAGTTCTCCCAACCGCGTAGCCAGGTGAACTGCCGCTTGGCCAACTGGCGAGTGGCGATGATGCCCCGCTCGACCATCTCGTCCCGGGACAGCTCGCCATCGAGGTATTCCCATACCTGGCGATAACCCACCGCCCGTATAGACGGCAATCCCGCGTGCAAGTCACTTCGGCTACGCAGGGCTTCGACCTCTTGCACAAAGCCCTGTTCCACCATCGCCCGAAATCGTTGAGCGATGCGGTCATGCAAAACCTGACGCTGCGCTGGTGCGATAGCAAGCTGAGCAACAGTATAGGGTAATTGCCCGGTACCTGATGTGCCCGCATCGGGATTTCCTGCCGCCTGGCGCCGGCGATGCTCGGTCATGCTCAGGCCGCTCACGCGATAGACCTCAAGCGCCCGGGTCAGACGCTGCGGGTCGTTGGGGTGGATGCGCGCCGCCGACTCCGGATCGACTGCGGCCAATTCGCGATGCAGCACCTCCCAGCCTTCGGCCAGCGCACGAGCCTCCAGCTCGGCGCGTATCGCCGGATCGGCGCTGGGCATGTCGGCCAGCCCCTCCAGCAGCGCCTTGTAATAGAGCATGGTGCCGCCTACCAGCAGCGGAATACGGCCACGCGCCGTACTCTCGGCCATGGCGGCCAGGGCATCGGCGCGAAATTCCGCTGCCGAGTAGCTCTCGGCCGGGTCACGGATGTCGATCAGGGCGTGGGGAAACTCATCGAGAACGGCGCGCTCGGGCTTGGCCGTGCCGATATCCATGCCGCGATAGATCAAGGCCGAATCGACGCTGATCAGATCGCACGGCAATACGCGCGCCAGCTCCAGGGCCAGATCGGTCTTGCCGGCGGCGGTCGGCCCCATCAGGAAGATTGCAGGAGGAAGCGAAGACATGGGCACGACTCGAAACACGGAAACGGGGAAGCCCCTGACTCGGGGCTTCAATCAATTACTGGCCGCGCATGAACAGCTTGTCGAGCTGATCCATGCTCAGTTGCGTCCAGGTCGGACGACCATGGTTGCACTGACCGCTGCGCTCGGTCTGTTCCATATCGCGCAGCAGGGCGTTCATCTCGGGAATGGTCAGGCGCCGGTTGGCACGTACCGCACCATGACAGGCCATGGTCGCCAGCAGTTCGTTGAGGTGCGCCTGAATGCGGTCGCTGGTGCCATATTCGAGCAGGTCGGCCAGTACGTCGCGTACCAATTGGGTCGCTTCGGCCTGCTTGAGCAGCGCCGGAATCTGGCGGATCGCCAGCGTCTCCTCTCCCAGGCGCTGCAATTCGAAGCCCAGACGCTGGAACCACTCGCCATGCTCCTCGGCACAGTCGGCTTCGCGCTGACTGAGAGCGATGGACTCCGGTACCAGCAACGGCTGGCCGCGCAGCCCCTCGCTGGCCATCGCATGCTTCAGGCGCTCGTAGGTGATGCGCTCATGCGCGGCGTGCATGTCCACCACAACCATGCCCTGGGCATTCTCGGCGAGGATGTAGACCCCCTTGAGCTGCGCCACGGCGTAGCCGAGCGGCGGAATGTCACCCTGTTCCTGCGGCAGCGCTGCGGACGCAGCAGGCAGCGGGGCGAAATACTCGCGATAGGCGGCCTGCGCTTCGGCAGCCGGTACGCCGGGGTTGCCGGCCGGCTGCTGATAACCGGCACCTGCACCACGCCAGGCCGGCTGCGCATTGGCCACCGGGGTTTCCAGCACGCTGGCGGCCAGGCCCATTTCGCCCTGCGGGCCAAATTCTCCGGCGGCCAGGCCGCTTGCACGCGACACGGGGGAGATGGACGCCGGAGCGGCCACTTGGTCTTCCGGGCGCACATCGGCCAAGGCTCGATGCAGCGTACCGTAGAGGAAGTCATGGACCATGCGACTGTCACGGAAGCGCACTTCGTGCTTGGTCGGGTGGACGTTGACGTCCACCGTCGCCGGATCGATCTCCAGGAACAGCACGAAGGTCGGGTGACGGCCGTTGAACAGCACGTCGCGATAGGCCTGACGCACCGCATGGGCAACCAGCTTGTCGCGCACCATGCGGCCGTTGACATAGAAGTACTGCAGGTCCGCCTGGCTGCGCGAGAAGGTGGGCAAGCCAACCCAGCCCCACAAGCGCAGACCACCGCGCTCGATCTCGATCGGCAGCGCCTGCTCCAGGAACGCCGGGCCGCAAACCGAGGCAACGCGACGCGCACGACTGATCTCGTCACCCGCCTCGTGCAGGCTGAGCACCGTCTTGCCGTTGTGGCGCAAGTGGAAGCCGACATCGAAACGCGCCAGCGCCAGACGCTTGATCACTTCCTGCAGGTGATCGAACTCGGTTTTCTCGGCGCGCAGGAACTTGCGCCGTGCCGGGGTATTGAAGAACAGGTCACGCACTTCCACCGAGGTGCCCACGGGATGCGCGGCAGGTTGTACGCGCGGTTCCATGTCGCGCCCTTCGGTTTCCACCTGCCAGGCCTGCTCGGCATCGGCTGTGCGCGAGGTCAGCGTCAGGCGCGATACCGAGCTGATCGAAGCCAGCGCCTCGCCGCGAAAGCCCATGCTGAGCACGGCTTCGAGGTCTTCCAGCTCGCGAATCTTGCTGGTGGCGTGGCGAGCCAGGGCCAGCGGCAGGTCGTCCGGGGCGATGCCACTGCCGTCGTCACGCACCTTGAGCAACTTGACGCCGCCCTGCTCGACCTCGACATCGATACGCCGGGCACCAGAATCCAGGCTGTTTTCCAGCAGTTCCTTGGCGACCGAAGCCGGACGCTCGACCACCTCGCCCGCAGCGATCTGGTTGG